>Ga0137306_101090_pt1 | contig 29953 bp, 20 predicted proteins | sample Inofroosms_March_FD_97187 | JGI IMG/M metagenome (GOLD analysis project Ga0137306, IMG submission 97187) | Mouse cecal microbial communities from Vienna, Austria - N-Acetylneuraminic and N-Acetylglucosamine D2O microcosms_March | ecosystem: Host-associated > Mammals > Digestive system > Large...
TTGAATATCTGTTATTCAAAAGCGTTACCTTCGATAATTAAAAATGACTCCTAGCAATCGAGAACAAACCTCATACTCAAACTAAAAGGAGTTAAAAATGCACGAACTCAAACTGTCCTTAGTCGCAGCTTCCTTCTCATTATTATTCTCTGCAAACACATTTGCTACTCAAATTATCAATACCGACCTAGTTATTGTCGGAGGTGGTTTAAGTGGAATTTCAGCTGCAGCCCGTGCAGTTGAACTTGGGAAACAACCAGTAGTCTTAGAAAAAACAGCAATTTTAGGGGGCGCGGGCAACTTCCCTGAGGGGTCCCTCGGTTTAGGAACAAAATATCAAAAAGAACATGGTATTACTTGGGACATCCAAAAGAATATTGATCGTTTTCTAGACTTCAATCACTACCGCACAAATCCAGCAGTTATTCGGCAGCTCATAAGCCGCTCTGGAGAGACCATCGATTGGGTCGTAGATAAAGGTGTAGAAATCCGAGGAATCAGAACTCTTTGGCCTCAAGGAGAGTCCTATAACTGCTGGCATCTCTTCAAAGGAGGAGCCTCAGCTGTGGTAGCTAAGTTAAGTACTCAGGTTAAGAACAAAGGAGGCCAAATTTTGATGAATACTCCAGCTCAAAAATTGATCACCAAAGATGGTCAAGTTGTTGGAGTTGAAGCTACCAATAGCAAAACAGGTGAAAAAGTCATTGTTAACGCAAAGAAAGTTATTCTTGCTACGGGTGGCTTCGCTGCAAATAAAGGCATGATTGAAAAGTATGTCACAGACTCTTCCGATCTCTCTGTCTCTGAGCCGATCCGTTTGAGAAGTGCAATTGGGGACGGACGCACTGGAGATGGAATTAACATGGCGATAAGAGTAGGAGCATCTACTGCGGATATGGAAAACGTTGTTGGCAATGCCCCTTATCTTCCGCATGAACCTCTGATTAACCAATTCAATGGTGACACCTATCTAAAACATGGCCGTTGCGCCTTAGCTCAGCCTTGGCTCTGGGTCAATAGAGACGGAGAGAGATTCTATAACGAATCCCGGGGTTCTTTGTTCACGGATGTATATGCCGCCATGACCCAAGCAGGAGGCTTGATGTACTCCATTCTCGACCAAAAGAAATTTGATCGTTTGGTTAATGATGGTGCTGTCATTCCTTTTAATGCAATCGTTCCTGTTGGCACAAAACTCACTGAATTGCCGAAAACTTTTGAAGAAGGTATGAAACATGGCTGGGCATTCAAAGCCAATACCCTTGAGGATTTAGCTTTACAAATTGGCGTTCCGGCAGAAAACCTGAAAAAGACGATGGTTCAACTTAATGAGTATGCAGCTCAGAAAAAAGACCCTGAGTTTGGAAGGAATCCGGCTCACTTGGAAGCTTTTGATTTGAACAAGGGACCGTATTATGCACTTAAAGGCATCAGAACTTACTTCTTAACTTTAGGCGGTGTCCAAATCAATAAAAATTTCCAAGCAAAAAATGCACAGGGAGACACCATTCCGAATCTTTATGTAGTCGGTGCCGACATGGGCGGCCTATTTGATAGTACTGATGACCTTAAGGTCGAAGGAGCAACTTCTTCGTTCGCACTTACATCTGGGAGAATTGCAGCTGAAAATGCTATCAATTCCTTGAAATAAAATAATGCTGCAACATTTTTTTAGATAACAAACAAATTTCAAAAAGTTACGCCTCGGGAAGATGAGATTCCCGAGGTCCCATTTTATTCAGACGTATTAACTTCACTGCCTCTTCCGATCTTTTTTCCCTACTTCCTCGGTGAGTTGATTATCTAAAACATTTCTCCTCTTTTGATTTCTTATTCTTCGTAGGAAGGATCCTGCTAACTAAATATTCTCAAGTCTTACCTGAATAGTCGGCCCAAAAGACCAGTCCCCAGTTCACAAGAAATTTTTGCCGAGCGATTTGCTCGGCCGTTTTTCACATATATAACTTAAGCCTTCTTTGTCTGAGTGCTCGGATCGATATCCGGAACAAAAAGCTGGTAAAGTGCTGCGACAATCGTGACAGCGGACACAATCCAGAAGCCGGTTTGGAACTCTCCTAAATGATGCCCTAAAAAACCGAAAGCCATCGGAACGAAAATAGCACCTACAAAGGAGAAGAAATCCACGCCGCCTGTAGCCTCAGCAACTTTTCCTTCCGGAGCTGCTTTGGCAACTTGTGCAAAAAATACGCCGCTCCATCCTAAGGAATTAATTCCCAGTATGAAGGAAATGGCTAATACAAGCCACTCAGCCCAGCCGGAAGTAACAAAGCTCAAAAGAATAGTGAGTGCTCCCATCAAAATGCCGCAATAGGCCAGAGCTTTCCGGGAGGAATGAAGCTTGTTGGCGGCTTGCCCCCAGAACAGTCTTCCCACAATAGCACCGAAGTTGCTCACGGCTAAAGCAATACCTCCGAAAACCAATGAGAACTTCATATCTGACAGAAACACCACCATGTAGGCTAAAACCGACATCTGCAAGCCTTTGTAGATGATGCTGAGTACGGATAAACGCAGAAGCAAAGGAGTCTTGAGAACTAACTTCATACTATCGGCTAAATGAGATAGAGTTATCGGCTCATCTTTGAACTGATAGTTGGCATCCTGACTCTTGCGAATCGCTATGCTCCAAATAACGGTTACGGCGCACAATGCAGCGACAAAAGACAGCCCAACTCTCCAACCGTACCGAACGGTTAAAAATGGAATTACTAAGCCCGATAAAGCCATCCCTACCGGACCTGCGCATTGCTTGATGGAAAAGACGGTGTTGTACTGACCTTTTTCCAACTGACGGCTCAGCATGGTGTTGATGGCCGGCATTAAAGGACCTTTAGCCAGACCTAAAACAAAAGCGGAAAAGATGACGCAGACTTCCCATGGAACCATACACAGAAGCAGGGAAATAATGGCAACTGCCAATGCAATCATACAAATATGGGCGGGGCCGTAGCGCCGGATGAAGTTTCCTCCGGTTAACGACGAAATGCACGCACCTACATACAAAAAGCCGATATATAAGCCGGCAAAGGTGCTGTTTGCATTAAGAGACTTTGCAATCTCCGGTGCAATACTTGCCACTGCGGTACCCATCAAAGACGAAACCAGTTGGATCCCCATAGCAGCTAAAAAAGCCTGAATTCCAAGTCTTGTTAGCCCAAGCATGTTTCCTCCGTATCATGAAAACCACTATAAATGTGCTAACGGTCGTGCCCCTCGATCTTTTAATCAATTCAGGCAGAAAAAAACTCTTCGAGATTTCTCGGGCGAAGAGTTTTTTCTAAAAATACAACTAATTAATTGAAGAATAGTAAAAGTGCATGGTAATAAACAGGGGCTGCAAAGAACAGCATTTCAAGTCTGTCCAAAGTTCCTCTGGTAAGGAGCATTGTGTTATCCAAACGCTTTGCGCCAAGTGAACGCTTAACGGAGGACATCACCAAGCCTCCCAAGGTACCCGACACGATAATCAGTAAAGACATCAGAGGGGCTTGCCAAGCTCTGAAAGGAGTCATCCAGAAAAGAGCAGACCCAATCGCTAATGCACCGATACTGCCGAGAATAATGCCTTTGTAAGTCTTATTTGGATTACTAAAACTCGGTCTTCCTCCGAAAATTGCTGAAGCCAGAATCTGGAACAGATCAGCAAAATATAAAACCATTAAAAAGTAAAGAAGAACAAACAATCCGCTCGAGTGATAGCGCTGTAAGTCAATTGAAGCGATAGCAGGAGCATGGCTGACGCAGAAAATACAGAGCATGATGCCCCATTGAACTTTGGCTACGCGCTCTAAGAATCGATCTGTATCTTTACTCAATACCATCACTACCGGCAGAGCTAAGAATAGATAAACCGGAATAAAGAGCGTAAAGAGGTTGTAGTAGTTCAGCCAGACCAAGATATACTGAACCGGAATGGCAACATAGAACGCTAGGATAAGAATCGAATGATCGTGCCGCCGTGTTGGTGTCAGGGCGATAAACTCGCGCAAGGAAAAGAAAGAGGCAATGGCAAAAATAAAGACCAGAGCGCCTTGGCCGAGATAGACGGCAACGGCAAAAACAAAAATCAATCCCCAAGCGGCACGAATGCGAGAGTTGATAATTCGGTTTCTGTTAATGGCTAAATCCGTCGTGGACTTGGAAGAGAGCCACTGACCGATAAAAGTACCAATCGCTGTCAAAACCACTAAAACAGCTAAAATCGTGAAATAGGCTTCACTCGTTGAAAAACCCCATCTCATTTCATTCATCTTTTATAGCTCCCTTGCGAGTTTGATGATGGAGGCTCTGGCCTTTTCTAAAAATTCTTCTTTTCCTTCGTCAGGCGAATGCGGAAGCGGTGCCCCGAAACGCACGGAACACATTGTCGGAACCGGAAGAAGTGCACCTTTCGGCATCGAACGATGGAGGTTCTCGAGATAAATCGGAATCAACTCAACTTCCGGAAATTCTGTCATGAGTCTCCATAAGCCGCTCTTAAAAGGTCCGGGGAGAGCTTGAGGCGTACGGGTTCCTTCGGGGAAAATAATCAGAGAACTACCCTCGCGCAGCGCTTGCCTCATTGGATCCATCGGATCGGAATTTTCCGTCCTTTTTCTATCGACCAAAACCACATTCAGTTCGTCGACCGCAATTCTTTTGCGGATGCCGGACTGCCAGTAATCTTTTGCGGCTACCGGTCTTGTCTTGGTTCTAAGTTCTTTAGGAAGAGCGGACCAAATAACAATAGTATCCAAATGACTGGTGTGATTAGCAAAGTAAATCCTCTGCTTTCTTTCAGGTGCGCATCCTACCCACTGAGGATAGGCGCCAACCAATAGTTTGGTCATCCAAACCATTGGAGTCATGAATTGAAATAGATGCTTCAAGATTAAACTTCCTAAAACTCAGTTGTAAGTCGAATTATGCCTTTTTCTGCACGGAAATTGACTAAAAATGATTCAATACCATTATGAATCTTCAATTTTTTGGTGAACATTTGAACTATAGGTAGTTATTCGGATGTACTCAGTCCTATTAGGACTTTCCTTAAAGTCCTGACTCAACTTCAAATAGTTCTGTGTTTTTTGAAATTCGTAGTTATTTTGAGATAAATTACTCTTACACGTTATGGTGAGATAAATAATGTTTGCAGCTTCTTTCAATTTTTATTTCTTTTATTTTCCGGCCTCGGCGGGAGAATAGACTGCAACCTCCATAAGCACAAAATTCACAACCGCCGGCAAAAAACCGGCGGTTTAATTTTTTTGGATTTCAATTTTATAAAACATGAGGCAATCAATGAGCTACGCAACCGATGACCTTCGAATCAAAGAAATTAGAGAATTAACTCCGCCTTCCCATTTAATCCGCGAGTTCCCTTGTGAACAACTTGCATCTGAAACCGTTCATCACGTACGTCTGAATGCCCACAAGATTATTTATGGAGAAGATGATCGTCTTCTTTTAATCGTCGGCCCCTGCTCCATTCACGATCCTAAGGCTGCTCTTGAATATGCAGAAAGGCTGATAGAACTCAAAAAGAAATACGCCAATGATCTCGAAATCATCATGCGTGTGTACTTCGAAAAACCTCGCACCAGCCTCGGTTGGAAAGGCTTAATCAATGATCCCGGTTTGGATCACAGTTTTAGAATTAACCAGGGACTGAGAATCGCCCGCGAACTTCTCCTCAATATCAATGAACTTGGAATTCCTGCCGGTACCGAGTATCTCGATATGATCACGCCGCAATACATCGCTGACCTCATCTCCTGGGGAGCTATCGGCGCCAGAACTACTGAAAGCCAAGTCCACCGTGAATTAGCCAGCGGCCTGTCTTGTCCTGTAGGATTCAAGAACGGGACGGACGGCAACGTAAAAATTGCCATTGATGCCGTCAAAGCCGCCGAACATGAACACGTGTTCTTATCGGTTACCAAAGGCGGTCACTCTGCTATCGTCGTCACCGGCGGAAACGAAGATGCACACGTGATTTTGCGCGGCGGCAAAGCCCCGAATTACGGTGAAGCGAGCGTGGATGAGTGCTGCAAAAAACTTGAAGAAGCCGGTATGCCGGCAGCCGTCATGATCGACGCCAGCCATTCAAACAGCGAGAAAAAATACAAAAAGCAATTGGATGTTATTGAAAACATCTGCGGACAGTTAGAAAAAGGAAGCCGTAAAATCATGGGAGTCATGATTGAATCCAATCTCGTAGAAGGTAATCAGCCCTTAGAAGGCAATCCTAACCTTACCTATGGGCAATCGATTACTGACGGATGTATTGGTTGGGAAGATACTGTCAAGGCAATTGACAAACTTGCTAAGGCAGTAAGAGCACGACGCGATTGGCTTAGATAACACCAAGGATAAGAGGCGGTAAAACCGCCTCCTCCTTATTGAAAAATCCTGTCCTATTTTTTCATAGGAGCTTCAATATCCTTCATGTAATCGACCGGGTACTTGCGTGCAAGAAAGCTGTCCGCCTTACCCAAGAGTTCCTTAAGAAGCTCTTTGTTCTCGTATGGAGAAAACAGAGAGCGGACTGCCAAACCGGCATACAGAGCGTTCAGTAGTTCTAAGCGGACTTTATGCTCTTCGTCATTCGGATCGACGTGATAGTACTCATAAAGAAGCTCTCTGAACTTCTTCTGATGCTTCCGGAAATGTTCCATGAGCTTAGTATCTCGGGTCGCTTCCGTAATTAAAGTCAGCATCAGAGCAGCTCTCTCCGGTTTTAAGAGATTGTCCAAACACTTATCTTTATCAACCGATCGTTCTTCGAACATGCTGTTTTTAAGCGTATCGAAGATCTCTTGATTCATTCTCTCCTGCACGGCCATAGCCAAATCAGCTTTGTTTTTATAAAAGTTATAAATGTGCGGAGGACTGACCTCAGCTTTCTTCGCAATATCGCTCATACTGGCCGCATGAAAGCAAATCTCTTGAGCGGCTTCCAGCAGTCGGTGCCGCTTGATTTCCATTCGGCGCGGATAACGGTGAGTTGTCATTCGACCTTCTCCGTGACGACAGTCCCATGAGTGGAAGCTAAAGTCTGAGAAACCGCGGGTTCGACAGAGGCTAACTTTATGCTTCCGCCTCCGAGTACTTTGTACAAAGTCACATTAGAAGAGAGACGGTTCTGCTCGGCCACAATGTAGTTAGTTTGAGCTGCTACCATCTGTCTTTGACTCTCTAAGACTGTCAGGAAGCCGTCCAGGCCGTTCTTATAACGGTTGTAAGACAAGTTATAGGCCCTCTGAGTGGCATCGACTAAGGCACGCAGAGCGGAACATTGACGAGTCATTGTTCCTTCAGCAGCCAAAGTATTAGCGACTTCGGCAAAGGCGCTCTGAATAGTTTTTTCATACTGAGCCACCTTAGCTTTCTGCTCGGCTTCGGCTTGTCTTAATTGAGAAATATTGGCTCCGCCGGTAAAGATTGGAAGAGTAATACCCGGAGCAAAACTCCATAAGCCTGATCCTCCGCTGAACAAATCATTCAGATGCTGAGAACCTGTGCCGACTCCGGCTGTCAAAGTAATGCGCGGGAAGAAATTAGCTCTGGCAGCGCCAATGTTGGCATTCGCGGCTTTTAAGCTGTTTTCTGCAGCACGGATATCCGGTCTGTTAAGCAGAACCTCACTGGATAAGCCTTTCGGAGCAATGGCACCGTAAGTGCTCGGGTCCTCCAACTTTTCCGGTTCAAGAGATTCGGGAACTTTGGTTCCTACAAGCAATTCAAGATTATTTCTAGCCTGAGCCAAAGATCTTTGATACTGAACAACTGCAGCGCGAGCTGTTTCGACCGTGGTTCTTGCCTGTTCTACATCAAGCAGAGAACGGGCTCCGAGGCGATAGCTGTCGGAAATGAGCTTGAAGCTGTTCTGTTGGCTCTTAAGCGTAATTTCCTGGAGGCGAAGCAGTTCTTTTTGTGCTCCGACATTAATCCAAGCATTAGCCACTTCTGCAATCAAGGAATTTTGAGTGCCGTATTGTGCTTCTTCCGTTGCCAAATAGTTCTGCAAAGCCGCTTCCGTCAGGCTTCTGACACGGCCGAACAAATCAATTTCCCAAGAAGTTGAAGCAAGGGTTGCTTGGTACGTGTGAGAAGTATAACCATGGCCTGTCGGCGCCATGGTGTCCGGAGTGTGAGAACCGGTTGGACTGAAGTCAGCGCCTGCATTCGGCATCAGACTCGCACGCTGAATGCCGTACGCAGCCCTGGCTTTCTCAACGTTGAGAATAGCAATACGCAGATCTCTATTGTTTGTCAGCGCCGTGTTAATAACCTCTCTAAGCTTTGCATTCGTAAAGAAGGTATCCCATGTAGGCAGCGGAGCAGTGCTGAAGGCTAAATCTTCATAGGCTGCCCCTTGTGGAAAAGTAGGAGCTACCGGAGATTCCGGTCTTTCGTAGACCGGTGCCATCGTGCATCCGGTCGCGATCAACACGGAAATTACTAATGGGGTTAACTTTAAAAAATTCATCTTCTATTCTCCTCTGAATGGGAGGCCTGAGTTGAGAGTTTCTGAGCAGGAGCGCTATGTTTCTTTTTCTTGTCACCAAAGATCTTAACAATAAGAACGTAGAACATCGGAACAAAGAAGATACACAGGAAAGTACCTGTAATCATACCGCCTAGCACGCCCACACCAATAGCATTCTGTGCACCGGAACCAGCGCCGGTAGCTTTAGCCAAAGGAAGAACACCCAACCCGAAGGCAAGAGAGGTCATCAAAATCGGACGAATTCTTAAACGGACGGCTTCACTAGCAGCATGCAGAATATCTTCGCCCTGCTCGTGCAATGCTTTAGCAAATTCCACAATAAGAATGGCATTTTTACTGACAAGACCGATCGTTGTTAAAAGACCGACCTTGAAGTAAATGTCATTATGCATGCCAAACGCACCGGTAAGCCCCAAAGCACCGATAACGCCGAGAGGGACAACCATAATCACGGCAACCGGAATTGACCAGCTTTCATAAAGAGCGGCCAAGCACAAGAACACGATCAGAACGGACAAAGCATAAAGAGCTCCTGTCTGAGTATCAGCCGCCTTCTCTTGATAAGAAATACCGTTCCATGCAATACCGTAACCGTATGGGAGAGTCTGGACAATTCTTTCAATTTCCTCCATAGCCTGACCGGTTGTATAACCCGGAGCCGGAGAACCTTGTATATTGACGGCACCTAAACCATTAAAACGTTCCAAGCGCGGAGAACCATATTTCCAGCTAGTACTGACAAAAGAAGCGAACGGCACCATTTCGCCCTTGTTATTTTTAACGTACCAGCGGTTAATGTCTTCAGGAAGTTGACGGAAAGGCGCATCACCTTGCACATAAACTTTCTTAATTCTGCCCTTATCGTAGAAATCATTAACATAGGAAGAACCCCATGCAGTGGACAAAGCATCATTAATAGCCTCAACGGAAACGCCGAGGGCCGCGGCTTTCTTAAAGTCAATGTCAACTTTGAGCTGAGGCATATCTTCTTGGCCGTTTGGCCGGACGTTATAGAGGACCGGACTTTGACGAGCAGCCGCCAAGAGCTGGTTCCTTGCTTCAGTCAGCTTTTCATGTCCGGCGCCGGCCAAATCCTGCAGGAATACGTCAAAACCATCAGCCATACCAAGTTCGGGTACCGCTGGGAGAGCAAAGCCGAATACCATGGCGTCTTTCCAGCTCATGAGTACTCTGTTGGCTCTCATCGCAATGTTTTGCGCCTTTTGATCAAGATTCGGTCTTTCTTTCCAATCTTTGAGCTTCACAAAGGCCATAGCGGTGTTTTGACCCGTACCGGACAAACTGAAACCTGTAACGGCCATTACGCTCTCTACGTTGTCCTTTTCAGTTTTCATGAAATATTCCTGCATTCTTTGAATCACAGGAAGCGTAGTCTCTTGGGTCGCTCCGGCTGGCAGTGTTACCTGAACCATCAGGGAGCCTTGGTCTTCATCCGGCATGAAAGCGGTCGGAACCTTGGTAAAGCCGAATACCATCACCGCAATCAAAAGACCGTAGATAACCATGAATCTAGCCCATCTCGGAGTCATGTAATCAACAGCTTTGGTTGCGCCGTCGGCACCTTTGTTGAACATTCTGTTAAACCAGCCGAAAAAGCCTCGTTTGGCTTTTTCTTTATGAACCGGTTTAAGAATGGTTGCGCACAATGCCGGAGTCAAAGTTAAAGCAACTAAGACGGATAAGCCCATAGCTGCCACAATAGTGACGGAGAACTGACGATAAATCACGCCTGTTGAACCCCCGAAGAACGCCATCGGAATAAAAACGGCGGAAAGTACCATAGCGATACCGACCAAAGCGCCGGTAATCTGTCCCATAGACTTCTCGGTTGCATCATGCGGCGAAAGTTTTTCTTCGTGCATCACGCGTTCTACGTTTTCAACCACCACAATCGCATCGTCAACGAGCAAGCCGATAGCTAAAACCATGGCGAACATGGTCAGCATGTTGATGGAATAACCGAGAACACCGAGAACGCCGAATGTACCCAAAACCACAACCGGCACTGCAATTGTCGGAATCAAAGTGGCGCGTAAGTTCTGGAGGAAGAGATACATCACCAGTACCACCAAAACAATAGCTTCCATCAATGTCTGAACTACGCCCTGAATGGAAATCTTAACGAATGGCGTTGTATCGAAAGGAATGACGTACTCATAGTCTTCCGGGAAGTACTGTGAGAGTTCATCCATCTTCTTGTTGACTAAATCTGAAGTCAGCAAGGCGTTGGAACCGGAAGCAAGTTTAATAGCCATGGCCGCGGCGGGTTTGCCGTTATAGAAACCCGTAGCCATATAGTTTTCCGGTCCCTTCTCTATTCTTGCTACGTCCTTTAGGTATACCTGAGCACCGGAATCAGTGGTCTTTAGGAAAATTCCTTCGAAATCCTGAATAGTTTCAAGCAAAGAGCTGGAAGTAATCGTCGCATTGAGCTCGGTACCTTTAACAGCAGGCAAACCGCCGACTTGACCGGAAGAAACCTGAACGTTCTGTGCCTGAATAGCAGCCTTAACTTCGGCTGGAGTCAATCCATACTGGTGAAGTTTTTCAGGATTCAGCCAAATACGCATCGCAAAAGCAGAACCGAAGATCTGAACTTCTCCGACGCCCTCAACACGGCTAAGAGGTTCCTGAACATTAGAAACCAGGTAGTCACCGAGTTCTGCCTCATTGATTTTGCCGGATTTAGAAGTCAGAGCAACCACTTTCAAAAAGCTGGCAGTTGTCTTCATAACCGTCACGCCGAGTCTTTGAACAACCTCAGGGAGAGAAGATTGAGCTTGGGATAAACGGTTTTGAACCTGAACTTGAGCCATATCCGGATCTGTGCCGGCTTCAAATGTCAGAGTAATGGAGATGCGTCCGCTGGATTCACTGGTCGAACTCATGTAAAGATAACCGTCTAAGCCGGTCATCTTCTGTTCAATAATCTGAACAACGGTATCTTCAATTGTCTTAGCAGACGCACCCGGATAAGTGGCAGAGATATTAACCTGCGGAGGAGCAATCTGCGGATACTGAGAAATTGGAAGATTAAGAATGGACAAGGCGCCTGCAAGCATGATCACAATAGCGATCACCCAAGCAAAAATAGGCCTATTAATAAAAAACTTTGCCATCAGAACCCTCTGCTTTTACTTTGAAGAAGCGGTTTTTTGAGAGAGCGGAGGAACAACATCAACCGGTACCCCCGGACGGATTCTTTGGAATCCTTCGATAATGACTTTGTCGCCCGGTTTTAATCCGCTCTCGACAACCCAATTAGAACCTGCAGTCTCAGTTGTATCAATAACCTTTTGTGCAACGACGCCGTTCTCAACAACTAAAACGTAAGGCGCACCATCTGTTCTGCGCAGGACAGCTCTCTGAGGAACCAGAATTGCATTTTCGCGTACACCCTGTGGCAGCTCTGCTCTTACAAACATTCCGGGAAGAAGCAATCCGTCCGGGTTCGGAAATTCTGCTCTTAATGTCAATGTTCCCGTTCCTTGATCCACGGAAACTTCAGACAATGTCAAAGAGCCCGGGAGACTGTACTTAGTACCGTCTTCGAGAATGAGCTGAATAGGAATTTCGCCCTTAGTAGCCTTAATTTTTCCTTCGGCCAGTTCCTTCTTAAGTTTTAATAAGTCTCCGCTGGCCTGATTAACGTCAACATAGATTGGGTCCAATGTCTGAACAACTACCATGTTATTGGCCTGATAGCCGGAAAGCAAAGCTCCCGGAGTCACTAAAGAACGGCCGGCCTTTCCGTCAATCGGAGAACGAATTGTTGTGTGATCTAGGTTAATTTGAGCTGTTTTCAGCTGAGCTTTAGCTGCCTGAACGGCGGCTTGAGCTTGTCTTACTGCAGCTTGCGCATCATCGTTTTGCTGTTTACTAACAGCTTCTGTCTTAACGAGCTGAGCATAACGCTTAGCAGTCAGCTGACTTTGATATAAGACAGATTCTGCTCTGGCAAGCTCAGCCTTAGCACTTGCAACTTGTGCCTCATAAACCGTCGGATCGATTTGGTAAAGCGGTTGTCCTTCTTTGACCTCTGCACCTTCATCAAAGAGGCGTTTCTGAAGAATTCCGCCGACCTGGGGTCTTACCTCTGCCACCATATAAGGTGCGGTACGGCCCTGCAAGGTTGTGATCATAACCTGTGAGGTCGGTTCAATATCAATCACAGAAACTTGCGGCTTGCGTGTCTGTCCTTCGGAAGCCGGTCCTGGAGCTTTGTCAGAACATGCACTCAAAGAAATCAGTGCCAAAATTGCAATAAGAGCCTTTGTTTTTGTTAACTGCTTAAGAAAAAGCATTTCGCCCTCAGTCTAACTATCAAGAATAGGTGTGAGTTTACAATTTTCTGAATGAACATTCATTCAGAAACAGAACGCTTATTTTAAGTATTTCTACCTAGCTAATTACATATCTTGCGTTGACATGCGACTAAACGGGAACTTTCCCGATAATAGTACTAACTAGATGATAATTAACGAATAAAAGACATGTTACCCCACCGTAAAAGTGGAGAATTTGTTTTTAAACTAAATAATTTTTGAAACACTTTTTACACCTTTCCTCTCTTCACCTCTTACGCTCTGAGCTTTGAGAATCCGAGAAGAAAGAGTGAAACGGATAAAAAGGAAAGAGCCTCTACTAAAGGCATAAAGAAAGTAGGTTTTGTGATTTTTATACGAGGACACTAACCTGTTAAATGCTTGGAACAAGCTCAGAAAAAGAAAAAGCGAGAATAACCGCCCAAAGCAAAAGGGAGCCAATGCTCCCTTTTGCTTTGGTTCGCAACAAGTGCAGACCATATTTGAATCGTAACTGTAAGTTCCGATGCGTTGAAATTAACGCTTGGAGAACTGTTTACGACGACGTGCTTTACGCAAACCGACTTTCTTACGTTCGACTTCGCGGGCGTCACGTGTGACGAGACCTGCCTGAGACAAGACAGACTTCAATGCTTCATCATAATCGATGAGAGCGCGTGTGATGCCGTGGCGGATAGCGCCGGCCTGGCCGGATTCACCGCCGCCGTGAACGTTGACTTTAATGTCGAATGTTTCAACATTGTTGGTCAAAACTAACGGCTGACGAATGACCATACGGCCTGTTTCGCGAGGAATATATTCATCAAGCGGACGGCCGTTGATCATGATAAGGCCAGTACCACGCTTCATAAAAACGCGGGCTACGGAGCTTTTACGGCGTCCTGTACCATAGTTGTAAATACCAATCATCTTTAGATCTCGAGCTGTTTAGGTTGCTGGGCGGAATGTGGATGTTCGTTGCCTTCATAAACGAAGAGCTTCTTGAACATTGCATATCCGAGTGGTCCTTTTGGAAGCATGCCTTTAACAGCGATTTCCAAAGCACGGCCTGGATGCTTTTCTTGCATCTTACGGAAAGTTGTTTCGTAGATGCCGCCTGGGTATCCAGAGTGACGGAAATATTTCTTATCTTCAGGTTTGTTGCCTGTCATTACCAACTTGTCAGCATTGATAACGACGATGTAGTCGCCTGTATCAACGTGCGGGGTATAAATGGGCTTGTTTTTGCCACGGAGTCTGAGAGCGATTTCGGCGGCAAGGCGACCTACAACCATATTAGTTGCATCCACAACATACCATTCACGCTTCACTTCAAGCGGCTTAGCCGAGAAGGTTTTCATTACGTTTCACCTATAAGCAGGATGACTATTCATCCATATTAATTCATTACAATCAACGAGTTAATCTCATTGATCACTTTAAGTACAACGGAACGAGCGATGACGAAAGGACAACGCTCCAACAGAGAGACCGCAGATTATATCTTAAAAATCAAGAGGTTTTCAACTTCTTGATTTGCAAAAATTAATTTCTCTCAACGGATCCTTTGCTGTTTCTGCAAAGCCCGCTTTCGCATACCGCCTGGAGAAAACCGGAAAAAAGCGCCACAATCCTTAACTTGAATGATCAGCTTGGAGAATGTGATGAGAAAAATTATATGGACTGTAGCTTCAGCCTTTATCTTATCTGGAGCAGCAAATGCCCTTGAAACCGACGTAGCTCCGAAAGTAACGGATATTCAAAACCACCAACCCTCTACTGCCTTATACGTTGGAAACTCCTACAGCTTCTACAATTGCGGCGTGCATGGTTACGTCCGAGGTTTTGCAAAAGAAAGCAAGACTCCTTGGAAAGCCCGTCTGCAAACAATTTCTTCTGGGAAACTCTCTTTCCATAACCTTCAGGAGTACCTGACACCTCATGAAGGAGATCCCTACGTAAAAGAAAGTAAAGACGGCAAAACACCTCCGATGTTTGATGTTGTCCTGCTTCAGGCCCTTTCTACCGAACCAATCAATCCGAAACTTGCACCGAACTTTAAGAAATACTTGAAGCAGCACATCGAAACCATCCGCGAACACGGATCCACACCGATTGTAGTAATGACGTGGGCACGTCAGGATAAACCGGAACAAACGCGTCATTTAGCTAATGCCACTATTGAAGCAGCCAATGCGAGCGACGCCATCGTATTGCCGGTCGGTCTTGCCTTCGCGGAAAGTTTGAAGAAAAGACCTGACTTAATTCTTCATCAAAAAGATAAAAGCCACCCGACCGCTGCTGGTTCATACCTCTACGGCGCCATGATTTACGGATTGCTCTTTAAGAAGTCTCCGGAAGGTTTCAAATTCTTAGGCGAATGCGAAAAGCCTCTTAAACCCGCAGATGCAAAATACCTCCAGCAAGTTGCTTGGAATGTTCTCAAAGAATTCTACGGTTGGAAAGATTAACCTCCCGTCCTCAAAACCGAAGGCACCGATTTTGCGGTGCCGTTTTCATATATTGCAGAAAATTACTGATTCAGTTCGGACGGAGAAAGTCCGTAGCGTTTGAAAGTTTCAATCAAGAAATTCTGAACGACAGCAGAGGAAACCGCAAAATTAATATTTTGCGAGCGCGCCTCAGCCCATACCATTGTATTGACGCCTAATACCTTTCCTGTCTTCAAAGAAATTAATGGACCGCCGCTGTTTCCTGGACTAATCGATGCATCCGTTTGTACCACTTTAATACCGTCAAGATTTCGCAGTCCGCTGACTATGCCCCGAGAAATCGTCCATTCAAATCCTTGCGGAGCACCCACGGTAAAGACTTCTCCTCCAATGGTCGGCTGCACATCAAAGTCGAGGAAGGATTTAGATTGATAAGGAACTTGAATCAAGGCCAAATCATTCTGAGAATCGAGAGATACCACGTTCCCCGTAAACACCTTCCCGTTTCTAAGTTTGACTTGAACTCTGGAACTGTTTCCAACCACGTGGTAGTTGGAAACTACCAGTGTCGGATGAATAAAGAAGCCTGAACCGAAGCCTCTTCCTGAGCGGATAACGACCGTAGCATTTAAATAATTCTGAAAATTAACGCCTTTTTCTGCCTTAGGCTGATCTGACGAAGCTGCTTCTGCACTCGGCTGAGCAACCGATGTGACTTGTGGAGAGAAGTAGTCGGCAATCACTTGGTTTTGACGAATCCGTCCTTCTCCTTCTTTCAGCATCTTTGTCGTTGAGTTTTGGATGGCCGCTAAAACTTCTTTTCCATCCTGCTCTTGGGACAGAAAACCGGAGAAGATGCCGGAAGACGAGCCTACTTCTCCTTCATCATTTACTTTTATGGTTGTGAGATATTGCCTATCCTTATTTAAGAATTCCAAGTCCATGCCGGAAGTCATTCTTGCTTTTTTAGCCTGACCTTCTCTCACGGTGAAACCTGCCTGATAGAGAACAAATCCTTGGCATTCCGGACACTGACTGTAGCTGTCAATCAATTTAGCTTTCTTAAAAACCGTATCTAGCGAGGCTGTCACCGCGTAACCGATGTTCTCCAGATCGATATCAATCTTGCCGCCGTTGTAGTTAACGCTTTGCGGAGGGTTAATAGGATTAGGCATCACGCCGATTACAGCATTAAAGGCCGGTTTGTCAGATGCCGGGGCATAAAAATTCTTATCCATCGCGCCATGCCAAGCACATCCTGTCATGGCGAGCACAGAGAACAAAAGAAAAAAACGAAAGAACATCTTCATGAAGATAGGAAAAAGTTTTTAGCAAGCTCAAGAATGCTAACACCGCCTCCGGAAGCTTTCCTTAAGAGGCGGTGTGCAGATAAATTCTTTTTACTTTAAAAACAATTTATAACCAATTGATTTTCAGTGGTTATGCGAAAACTTTCTCCACCTCCGGTCTGAGCTTTTCAGTAACTGCAGCACTCATTTGGCCGATTCTCAGACGTCTGAAAAGAACGTCATCCGCACAGGAGGCAAATTCATGCTCTAAGCAATATTGAGCATATTCGACTACTTGAGCTGTAACATCTTTTCCGTCTGCCAGTCCTTTATCCAGAGCTTCCGGATCGAAGTGATGGTTTCTGGCGATTGACATAAACATTGTGGAGCACGGTTTTTTATAGACAAGCCCGGCGTCAATGGCTGCCGTCATAGCTTTCTCTGCTCTTTGGCGGTAGTTCTTCCAGCCGCCTCCTACAACCGTCACCATATTTTCGAACTCGGTCAGGATCAGACTGTTGCTTCCTTCCTGTCCTCGGCCGAAATCCTTCTTCGGAGTCACAACGGTATGGGAAAAAGAAGCCGTGACATTGTTCCTGTCAATGGAAAATTCTAAAAAAGGCTTAATTTTTTCTATAAGACGAGTAACGGCGGCTCCGCTGTCCTCGCCTTCTTTCTCTTCAACAATTCCGACCTCTGCCATCCGGTTCCATGGGACACAGAAAAGACGCTGCTCGCCTTTAGCCTTTGGAGTGAGCATGCCGTACTCGCCTTCAAAATGTCTGGCTGCCATGACCATGCAGGTAAATTTCTTCACTTCAGTTAATGGAGAAGCCTCGGCATAAGCCATTTGACGAACACCATCAGCACCTTCGCCGGCAGCATTAAAAATCATTTTGCACTTTGCTTGGAAAGACTGGCCGGTAAGCTGGTCTTCCAATGAAATAGATTGAATTCTTCCACCCGCATCTCTTTCAAGCTCTTTTGCAGAAACATAATTCAGACAAACTGCACCCTGTTTCGCTGCTGTCTTGATCAAAGCAATATTCAATCTTGCGTCATCAAATTGAACAACCTTGAATTGAACGCCTCCGACTAGTCCTTTTGCTTTGACATCCGGCAATTTTCTGATGACTTCTTCAGGTCTCAGATAAAGAGGACGCCCCATTCCGTACCCGCCATAACCTGCGGCTAGGCCGGCAAGCAAAGTGAAATAATAAAAAGCCAGTGTAGAACCTTTATAGCAGGGGATAACGAAATTCTTTTCTTTAACCAGATGCGGAGCATTCGCCAAAAGATACTTTCTTTCTTCCAAATCTTCTCTGAGCTGTTTCCACTCCTTGAGTCCTTTTAAGCAGGACGGTCCGGCCATGATGAGTTTTATGGAAGAGCCGGAACTTCCGGAAGCGAAATCTCCCGAATTCACCAGCAACGTCTTAAATCCTCGTGATACAGAATCCAAAGCAATTGCAGAACCGGTTGAACCGCCGCCGATAATCACGACATCCCACACCGTTTCTTGGTTTAGCTGCTCTAAATTACGGTTTCTAATCAAACCCGATTTAAATACTTTTTCCATTCCCACTCCGGACAAAATTTGGAAATTATTGAGTTCTCAAAACGACTCTCTATTTTAGGAGGAAATTCAGAATCAAGTAGTGAAGAAGAATGCGGAATCTTGATTTTTTCTGCGGAGTAAAAAATTCAAGAAAAAACAAGTTGAGAATTCTTCTTAGAAGATAGTTCTGCTGCGGCTGGCAGTTCTCGATTTGGCTTGTAAGTGAACATACACAGAGATCTATTTTCCTGCTTAACTGCAAAAATCGCAAGGCCTAACAATTTTTCGTAATTTGTGAAACAATAGAGTCACATACAACAACAAAAAAAGGAGCATGTATGAAACTTCCGGTACAAATCAGTTTTCATGGTATCGACCGCTCGGAAGCTCTCGAAGCATTAATTTCTAAAGAAGTGGAAGGACTTCACAAATTTGATGCCGACCTCATCAGCTGCCGCGTTGCAGTAGAAAGCGAAGGCAAACATCAAAACCAAGGCCGTGAGTGCAGCGTTCGCGTTTGCCTCAACGCCCCGGGACATGAATTCATTATGAACACAAAGAATGAAGACGCACACGCCGCTGTTCGTCAAGCATTCGATTCTTTGACCCGCCAAGTTAAAGATAATGCTGCTAAGAGAAGAGGCAACTAATTAGCCGCTTCTTACGACCGCCGAAAGGCGGTTTTTTTACGCCTTATGCCAACGAAAGAATAACCTCTTGATTTTCATTTCCTTTCAAAATCAAACAGTTTCTAACAGTACTGATCCTCTCCAATACGGTTTTGTTATATATTAACGTGGCCAAATTTTCCATCTTCATTTTTGAGGTCCGGAAATAACTATATGGAACACAAAATTAATTTCGATATGCAGACACAACCAAAAACAAACGGAATTAGCGTCATCGGTGCAAAACAAAATACTTTAACAAACATCGATGTTAATTTCGAGTACAACAAATTCACCGTTGTCACAGGAGTTTCCGGCTCAGGAAAATCCTCTTTGGTGTTCGATACGCTTTATGCGGAAGGCCAAAGAAGATATGTCGAAACTTTCAGCCCTTATGTCCGCCAATTTATGGACAGAATGGATCGCCCTCAAGTCGATAAGATTGAGGGTGTCCCTCCGGCGATTGCCATTGATCAAACAAATCCGGTCAGAACCTCCCGCTCTACTGTCGGAACAATGACCGAGATCAATGATCATTTGAAAATGCTCTTTGCCCAAGCCGCCGTGCTCTACTGCGAAAAATGCGGCAAAGAAGTCAAAGAAGACACACCCGAACACATCTACGCTTCTTTAATCGAAAACTGTGCCTCCTTGCCGGAAAACACTCGTCTTTATGTTTGCTTTACGGTTGATGTCCCGAAAGATTATCCGGTTGAAGATGTTCTCGCCGGCTTAAGCGCCCAGGGTTACACTCGCGCCGCTCCTTTAAAAAATGTGACTAAAGGGCCCGCTGTTGTAGAAGTCGTCGCCGGCCGCTTCAAGATCACTTCCGACAAGTCCCGCATCATGGAGGCCATTGAAAATGCTCTGCAAACCGGCAAAGGCCACATGCATGTTCGTGCGGAAACACCTGAAGGCGAAAAACTGGCACAGTGGAAATTTTCCAGCCAATTCTCCTGCGCTGAATGCGGTATTACTTACTCTAAACCTCATGCATCCACTTTCAGCTTCAATTCCCCGTTAGGCGCCTGCGAAACCTGTAAAGGCTTCGGCCGTGTCATCGGTGTTGATTTCAACCTCGTTGTGCCCGACACTACGAAAAGTCTGAAAGAAGGAGCTATCAAGCCCTGGACAACGGCTTCTTTCGAAGATTGCCAAAAAGAATTGCTCGAATATGCAAAACTCGAAGGCATCGATATCAACAAGCCCTTCAGAGAGCTTTCTCAAAAAGAGCATAAGTTCGTCCTAGAGGGCGATCCGAAGTGGACTTCTTTCCGCTGCAAGAAATGGTACGGCGTAAAGAACTTCTTTGACTGGCTTGAAACTAAAGCCTACAAGATGCACGTGCGCGTGCTTCTGTCGCGCTACAGAGGATATTCCGAATGCCCGACATGTCGCGGCTCCCGTCTGAAATCCGCCTCTCAGCTTTGGAGAATCGGCTCTAAAGAACTTGCCGATAAGGTGTTGGGAGGGTCGGGTCAAACCTACCAGAGATTCCGTCCCGTCGGCTCTTCCTTCAGCGAAGAAATTCTTCAGAGCCTTCCGGGCCTCAACCTGCAGGACATCATGCTCTTGCCGATTGAAAGACTTAAAGTCTTCTTTGATGAATTGCGCCTGTCGCCTGAACTGGAAAAAACCTGCGACCAACTTCTTAAAGAAATCCGTACCCGCTTCTCTTATTTAGTAGAAGTCGGCTTAGGCTACTTAACTTTGGATCGACAAAGCCGTACTTTGTCCGGAGGTGAAGTCCAAAGAATCAATTTGACTACAGCGCTCGGTACTTCTTTGGTCAATACCTTGTTTGTGCTCGATGAGCCGTCCATCGGTCTTCATCCCCAAGACATGGACCGCGTCAATTCGGTCATGCGCAAGCTCAGAAAAGCCGGCAATACCTTGGTTGTTGTCGAACACGATCCTCAAGTCATGCTCGCTGCCGACAGAATCATCGACATGGGTCCCGGACCTGGGGCTGACGGCGGAAGAATCGTTTTTGACGGTACTCCTCAGGAAATTAAGAAGGCTAAAACCTTAACCGGCAAATATTTAAGCGGTGCTTTGCGCATCAATAAGAGAAAGCGCAAAAAAGTTAACGTTGTCGGCGACGCTTTGGTTCTCTTAGGAGCCAAAGAGCACAACCTGAAAAATATCGATATCCGTATTCCTTTAGGCCATCTGGTTTGCGTTGCCGGGGTCTCAGGATCAGGCAAATCCACCTTAGTGCAAGACATTTTGGTTCCTGCACTTCGTCAAGAAAAAGGCCAAACTACCGAAGCTCCGGGGAAATTTGAATCTTTGCTAGGCGTCGATAAAATCGACGATGTCATCTTTGTCGATCAGACTCCTATCGGCAAAACGACACGAAGCAATCCTGCGCTATTCGTCGGAGCATTTGACTACATCCGTGCCCTATTTGCAGCCGCTCCGTTATCTCAGAAGAGAAACTATACAGCAGGTACCTTCAGCTTTAACTCCGGCCACGGCCGCTGTCCGACCTGCGAAGGAAGCGGTTTCCAACATGAAGAAATGCAGTTCTTGTCTGACGTATACATCAAGTGCCCGGACTGCGACGGTAAGCGCTACCGCCCTTCCACGCTTGATGTGCACATCACCCGTATGGGCAAAAGCTTGAATATTGCTGACGTTCTTGACCTTACGGTTCAGGAAGCGCTGTACTACTTCTCGGAAAACAAAAATATCGTCAATGCCTTAACTCCTTTAGTTAAGGTAGGTCTCAACTATTTGAAACTCGGCCAACCCGTGCCGACCTTGTCCGGCGGTGAAGCGCAGCGTTTGAAGCTGGCAAAGTATCTTATTGAAGCAGCTAATGAAGCCGGTTCCAAGAAGCACAAGATGTTTGTCTTTGATGAGCCTACAACGGGTCTTCACTTTGACGATACCGCCAAGCTCATGAGTTCTCTTCGCGAGTTGGTTGACAACGGTCACTCCGTTCTTGTCGTCGAGCACAACCTTGACGTTATCGACGGTTCCGACTGGATTATTGAACTTGGACCGGAAGGCGGAGAAAAAGGCGGCGAAGAATTATTTGCCGGTACTCCGGATCATTTCGTTATTAAAGAAACACCGACCGGAAAGGCTCTGGCTTCCTACCGTCAGGCCCTTATCGAGAAAGATCCGACCGCGTACTTTGTGAATGCACCGACCGAAGAAACAGAGATTGCAGAACAGTATCCGAAAGATGCGATTTCTATCGTTAATGCTCGCGAGCACAATTTGAAGAATCTTTCTCTAACGATTCCGAGAAATAAATTCACGGTGGTTACCGGTGTTTCCGGCTCCGGCAAATCTACCCTTGCCTTTGATTTGGTTTTCAATGAAGGCCAAAGAAGATATTTGGACTCTTTAAACGCATTTGCGCGTTCGATGGTTGCACCTGCCAGCCGGCCCGATGTGGATGCGATTTACGGTATTCCTCCGACCGTTGCCATTGAACAGAGAACATCCCGCGGCGGCCAAAAATCCACCGTCGCTACTTTGACCGAGATTTACCATTTTCTCCGCTTGATTTACCTCAAGCTCGGAACCCAATACTGTCCGACCTGTCATGTTCCGGTTCGCCCGCAAACCAAAGATTCCATTATTGAAAAGGTCATTTCCGGTTTCTCCGGCAAGTCCGTGATGATTACCGCTCCTCTGATTAAGAACCGTAAAGGTTCGTACAGAGAAGTCTTTGAAAAAGCCCATAACAAAGGTTTCGAACGTCTTGTTGTCGATGAACAAATCGTAGGAACTTATCCGTTCCGTACGTTAGACAGATTCAAAGAGCACAACATTGATCTCGTTGTTTCCGAAACTGTCATCAGCAAGGACAGGGAGAGAGAACTGGATCATGTCATTCAATCCGCCTTGGAATTAGGTAAGGGCGTCCTTCAGGTCAGATGTGGAGGAAAAGTTGAAACATTCTCAGCTATTCGCGCGTGCCCGGTATGCGAGACCAGCTTCCCTCAGCTTGATCCTCGTCTGTTCTCTTATAACTCTGCGATTGGCTGGTGTCCGTCCTGCCAAGGTTACGGCTTGGGCGTCTTCCAAGATGCTCTTGCCAGAGAAAACATTGATGAAGAAGATACGGAAACTTTAAAACTTTCCAATAACTGTACGGAATGCTCCGGTACAAGATTAAATGAAGTTGCAAGAAATGTTCTGTTCTACGAAAAGAGCATTGCGGACATCTCCAACATGACGGTTGAAGAAGCTGAAGACTACTTCACTATGTTGGCGGATGCCGTCAAGGAAGATGAAAGGGAAAATGCGATTGCAAAAGATGCCATTGCTGAAATCTTATCTCGTCTTGCCTTCTTGAAAGAGGTCGGCTTGTCCTATCTCTCGCTCAATCGTTCTGCACCGACTTTGTCCGGCGGCGAAGCTCAGCGTATTCGTTTAGCCTCCCAACTCGGCACCAACCTTCAGGGCGTCTGCTACGTTTTGGATGAACCGACCATTGGTCTTCATCCGAGGGACAATAAGATTCTCTTATCTGCCTTAGAAAAACTCGCAGATAAGGGCAACTCTCTGTTAGTAGTGGAGCATGACGAAGATACCATCCGCAAAGCCGATCATGTCATCGACATCGGCCCGGGAGCAGGGGCACGCGGCGGCCAGCTTATCGTCAACGGGACGATTGATGATCTTATTGCCAATGCCGATAAATCCTTAACCGGCCAGTATTTGAAGAATCCTCTTCAACATAAAGGCAAAGCTTTACTGAAAACGAAATCTACTGATCCTTTTGTTGAAGTCAAAGGCGCTTTCAGAAACAACTTGAAAGTTGATTCCGTCAAGTTCCCGCTTAATAGACTGACGGTTGTGACAGGCGTTTCCGGCTCCGGAAAATCTACTTTATCTCGTGAAGTTCTTCTTCATAACTTGAGGGCTGCCGTGCAGGCTAAAGGAGAAAAAGTTAAATTTGTCGGCTGCCGAGATCTGCTTGGCTATGAAGCTGTAGACAGAGTTCTGGAAGTTGACCAAACACCAATTGGTAAGACGCCGCGTTCTTGTCCGGCAACGTACGTCGGTTTCTGGGATCAGATTCGAAAGCTTTTTGCTGCTTCGTCTGAAGCCAAGATGCGAGGCTATGGCCCAAACCGTTTTTCCTTTAATGTTGCTGTCGGCAGATGCCCTGACTGTGCGGGACAAGGCTCAAAGACGGTGGAAATGAACTTCCTTCCGGATGTTCAGGTTCCGTGCGAAACCTGCGGTTCGATGCGATTCAATGAGGAAACTCTGGCCGTAACTTGGAAAGGCAAAAATATCGGTGAAGTTCTGAAAATGGATGTAGATGAAGCTGTCGAATTTTTTGCCAGCCAAACCTCCATTGCCCATCCTCTGAAGCTGATGAAAGATGTCGGTCTAGGATATTTAACCCTAGGTCAGCCTTCTCCAACCCTTTCCGGCGGTGAAGCTCAGAGAATCAAACTGGTTTCCGAACTTACCAAAGTGAAGGATGACATCACCTTGAGAGGTAGAAAGGCTCCCCACACCTTCTACGTTCTTGATGAACCGACGGTCGGACTTCACATGGCAGACGTCGATAAGCTCATTAAAGTTCTGCAGCGTTTAGTCAAAGCCGGAAACACCGTTGTAGTTATCGAACATAACTTGGATGTGATGGCCGAAGCTGATTGGATAGTCGATTTGGGCCCGGAAGGTGGCTCTGAAGGCGGCAAAGTGGTCTTCGCAGGTCCTCCTGAAAAACTTATGAAGAAAGATACTCATACCGCCAAAGCGCTTCAAGAGTTCTTAAATCGATAGCGGCAAATCCCAAGGAGAGGTTTGCAACCTCTCCTTCATTTTCATCGAGTTAGTCACATTTTGAGTTGAAAAAAGGGAAAGAGTGGAAGCTCGCTTATATCTGTTGTAAGAAATGTAAATACTCTTCTTATTCCGACTTTTTCTATCTAGCTCGAAGATAAAAACTTCAAAATGCAAATAAAACTAATTAGTGTCCTATAGCTATCTCTCTTAATTATCCATCTGAAAACCGTACAAGGCTTGAAGACAGATTTAAACTCTTTATCAGTCAATGAGACTACCAATCCTCAGAAAAAGCCTATCAACTTAGCACACCAAGAAAAGGAAATATGCAAGAGAGCCTCAAAGAGAAAAAAGCAAAAAAGATCTTAGAAAATTTGCTCTTTGTTAGAAAATTGACGAAGAGGAAAGTCCATACTTCCATAATAGGAGAGTGGGAGATTGACCTGAACAACCCTCGTTATTTTTACCAAAAAGATAAACAAGGATATGTAGGGCCCGGATATACAGAGGAGATTAAATCATCCTGCTTCTTACAACTATTAGGAGTTTTAGCGGTTAAGTACACTGTCAGGATAAGATGCCCCTCAAGAAAGGATCTTCCACCGCCAACTCTTGGGATAGACTCCAGAACTATAAACAAAATTCTCATAAATCGAGAAGAAGTTGACCTTCAACAACTTTTTTCTTGCTGGAAGAAAGACACCTCCTTACCACTCAGTGAGGAGGAACTGATTAACATTGGCGAAAAGGCTTTAGAAATAATTGAAAAGAAGACTGCTCTTTCTTTTTTTGAAGAACTACAAAATCCACAACAAACGGACGACGAGAGTGATGAAGATGGCGAAACAACAAATCCAAAGGAGCCCCACAAAAAATTAACAAGACAGTACGAAAGGGATCCTAAGCTTCGGGCAAAAGCAATCGAAGAATACGGACTAGGTTGTGTTGTGTGTGGAACAAATTTCACTGAAATTTACGGAGAGCTCGGTGAAAATTTTATTGAGGTTCATCATTTAATTCCAATTTCTAAAACTCAAACAGAAACAAGCTATAGAAACTTACGTCCTGTTTGTTCCAACTGTCACAGGATGCTTCATCGCCTCTACCGAAGAAATGAGAAATCCATTGGCCCTCATGCCATTGAAGAATTAAGACGGCTCATGAAGAAATAAAATTTCTTGGAGCTTTCGCAGAGGACTCTAAGACTCTCTTCTGATCATTTTCTTTGTTTGATACTTTCCTAGATTAACTTTTTCTTCAAATATCAAAATATAGAAATCTTTTATGATTGGGTATCTTTTTGAGCTTAGCTCAACTTCGTTGAACTCCTTAACATTTTTCTGAAAGACGGACTTTTCTTCTTCGACAATAGAGCTTGTTGTTCGTTATGGGTTTATCCCTAGTTCACCTCTCCCCGTCTTAGGTCATAAATTTACGTGGTTCTTTGGAGGCTCCCTATAATCAGTGATGAATGAAGGGACAAGCGGTGTCTTCTTTTACGGACACCCGTGTGGAGAAAGCTGTGAATGAACATTATGAAAAAGGAACCTTAAGACTGCTACGGTACATCTATAACCAGATGGAGAGATGCAGGAATCTCGATTTTAGCCAGCTTGACATCACTTCTTCTCAAGCTAGTGTGATGCTGTTCCTCTTAAAAAATCGCAGTCGTCCTGTGACCCAGCAAAGCGTTCAATCAGCTTTAATGCTGTCTCACCCGACAATTACAGGATTAATGCAGAGATTAGAGTTCAAGGGATTTATTACTAGAGTCGCAAGTAAGGATGATAACCGCTGTAAGTTTGTTGCTCTGACTGACAAAGGACTTGAAATCGAAAAAGCTCTCAAATCCAATTCAAAAAGCATGGAGCATAAAGCTCTTAAAGGTTTGACAACCAACGAGCTCGTCATTTTGGATCATTGCCTTCGTACGATTGCGGACAATCTTAAAGATGACAATCAGCAGTTTATGGAAGACATTGCCAAGAAGGCGGTTCATGAAATGATGGCCGCAGAACACTAATTAAACTAATTAAGTTTCTCGATATAATCCGAACACCCGGCCTCCTAGGTGATAAACCTAGGAGGTTTGTGTATTCCTATAGCCTTTTTTCGTATTCTTAAAAATTTATCTTCCATAATAATCGAGTTCAATCCTCAATCTTCCTTCCAAGGAGAACTTCATGACAAGCCGTCGACAATTCCTTTCCGGCTGTGTTCTAGCTGCCGTCCCAACACTTCCTGTCTTTGCAAACTCTGGTTACGCCGGTGATTTCGACATGACTCAATACCTCAAAGAACTTAAAGAATTGATGGATATTGATTCCAAGTCTGGCCATATAGAAGGTGCAAACCAGATAGCAGATATTCTTGAAAAACGCTTCAAATCAATTGGCTGGACGGTCACCAAACGAGACTGTGAAGGCCGTGGGAGGGCTCTCGTCGCAACAAACACGCCCGATCAAACACACTATGACGTTGTTTTATCCGTTCATTCGGACACGGTCCAGGCAGTTGGAAACGCCTCCAAATATCCTTTAACGATTAAAGATAACATTGCTCACGGTGCTGGCGTGGCCGACGATAAAAGCTCATTGAATGCTGTCTGGTGGATTTGCAAGAAGATTCCGAAAAAAGCCCAAGAAAAACTCAAGATTGCAGTTATTGTGAATCCCGGTGAAGAGTCCGGATCTCCGGCCTCACGTGCCTTCATGGACGAACAAGCGAAGAAAACTGACGTAGCTCTCGTCTATGAACCGGGACGCCCCGGCAATGGCTTCGTCCGCTCAAGAAAAGGTTCAATGTTCCTCACCGTCAACTTCCACGGAAGACCGGCTCACGCCGGCAATAATCCGCAAGACGGTAGAAATGCTGTTGAAGCTATGGCCATAGCTATTCCGGAAATTAAAGCCATTGCATCTAAGTACAAAGACGTCACGTTGAATGCCGATGTAGTCAAAGGTGGCACTACTCCGAACACAATTGCAGAAGACGCAACCGTAGTCTTTGATTTCCGATTCTTCAATGATCAAACTCGAGATGCCGTTCTTGAAGATATCGAGAATCTTTGTAAACGAGGATTCGCTCCTGACGTAACATCTGAACTTAAATATGTGGCAAAAAGTTCCGCCCTGGCTCACACGGAAAAATCTCAAAAGGTCATCGAAGTTATTGATACAGCCGCCAAAGAGTTGGGTCAGCCTGCCCCGAAATGGATGGATGTAGGTGGGGCTTCTGACGGCAATCGATTCTCAGGTGCAGGAGCCGCAGTAGCATGTGCCATGGGTGTAGTCGGCGGAGACCTTCATCATCCGGAAAAAGAATGGTCCGATATGACATCCGTTAAGCCGCGAATTGAGCTTGGAAGAAAAGTCCTCGAACTTCTAGCAGAACAAAAGTAAAGAGTCAAAATCTTAGTTGTTCCTAGAGACGGAGATCAAGAAAGCTCGGAAGTTTCGAGCTTTCTTACTTACGGCTCACGAAGAACCACGATTCACTGATTAGAGAATTTCAATCAGTTCATATTGCGGATTGCCCATTTTCTTTTCCGCCATTGCGGTGAGCTGTCTTAAACCGTGTCTGGTTTGCATTCTCTCAACGAGATCATGGTTATCGGAGGTATGCGAGAAAACCAAGTCAACGCAAGCCTGATCAATAGCAAGGATATCGGTAGAAGCAAGAATGCCGATATCTGCGATTGTAGGTTTAGCAGCTGCCGTTCCCGCGCAGTCACAGTCTACCGACATATTGCGCATAACATTGATGTAGGTAATGCGTTTGCCGAAGTGGTCGATTGTCGCTTTAGCTGAATCAGCCATCAGTTCCATCAAACGTTCTTTAGCGGGCCAGTCATTCCAGTCAGCCGGCAATTCCCCCATCACATCGTGAACCTGGCGTTTTCCCACTTTGCCGGAAGCACAGCCAATGGCAATGTTCTTCATGGAGCCGCCGAAGCCGCCCATCGCGTGCCCTTTAAAGTGTGTTAACACAAGCATCGAATCGTAGTTGAGGATGTTTTTACCCATGGCGACTTCTTTCAAATGGAAGCCGTCTTTAACCGGAAGATTTGCGTCGCCGTCCTCATCCATGATATCCACCGGACAAAATGTCCACCCATTAATCTTCAGTGTCTCACGATGCTTCCCAGTAGTGACGCGATCACCCTCGTAAAGCGTATTGGTCTCCACAATACTGCTTTCCGGAATGGTAGATTGAAGCGCTTGAACCATTTCTCTGGGAATGATATTAGGACCATGTCGTTCACCGGTGTGAAGTTTAATGGCCACCTTGCCGTAGATCTCATTGTTGACAAGGTTATAAAGCTTGATTAAGTGCTCAGCATCAATTTTGCGTGTGAAATAAACCTTTGCTGCTGAACCTCTGTACTTTCCAGGTTCGACACGCTTAGAGCCGATAACGGGCGTAAGAACCGGGCTATCTACGATTGAATCTTCGCATCCGCAGCAGCAATTCCCTTTGGTTGTCATGAGCAATTTCTCCTAGAGTTTTGAGTTAGTTCTGATTTTAGTTCGGCAACACAAAATTTTCTTGCTTAATAGTGAGCATAAGTGTCCCAAAAATGTGGAGCTTTACCGGAACTAAATCCTCTCTCAGCGTTCTCAAAAATGCATTAATGTGGAAAGAAGGTCAAGACCTTCGTTCAACCCACCACATCGCAATGGAGGCAAGTATCAACATCATCAGCGACGGCATGAGCGCGGAAATAAAAGACGGCACGCTTTGCAATACGCTCATGAAGGCAAAAATATTGTTTAAGGCGTAGTACAGAATGCCTATCATGATGCCGCAGAAAATCTTGATGGCCATACCGCCGGCTCGTGCGCTTTGATAAGCAAACGGCATCGCTAGGACTAACATCACGAGAATGGCCAAGGGGTAGAACATCTTCGACCAAAATGCTGTATCAAAAATCTTATAGGTCTGGCCATTGCTCTTCAAATACTCAACATAGTGGTAGAGTTCCTGCAGAGACATGTACTCCGGTTTGACCATCAGCAATCCGAAAATATTCCCATCCAGATGTTTGCCCCAAACAAGTCTAGGTGTATGAATAACTTCCACCTTCTCGTCTGTGACTTCTCTGGATTGCTTCGGAATAATCGGCAGTTTTTCTTCTTTTGCATCCGTCAAAACCCAACCTTCGCTTTCGGAATAGCTCCCTTCTTTGGCTGTCACGATAGAAGTCATGTCGCCTTCTGGGTTAAAGACGTAAATCTTCCAGTCGTAGGCGGCTTCATTAGGACGAAGACTGGAAACATTCACAAAGCGGATGCTGGTCGGTTTGCCGTCTCCGTCTCTAACCACGTCGCGGACCCAAATACCGGAATCCAAATCCTTACCGCTGAAAGAGTCTCCTGT
>Ga0137306_101091_pt1 | contig 29945 bp, 23 predicted proteins | sample Inofroosms_March_FD_97187 | JGI IMG/M metagenome (GOLD analysis project Ga0137306, IMG submission 97187) | Mouse cecal microbial communities from Vienna, Austria - N-Acetylneuraminic and N-Acetylglucosamine D2O microcosms_March | ecosystem: Host-associated > Mammals > Digestive system > Large...
GGAGATTATTACCAAGGAGGGCGAAAAGATAAACCGTTATACACCCTCCGAGGATCAGGACTCCAAAAACGGGAAAAAAGGCAAAAAGGTCGGTGTCGCCTATGAACTCGAAAACGGCGAAATCATCTATGTACCGGAGTAGCTTATGTATATTCGATTATCTCTACCTCACAATCAAAACTTCGTTGTTCCATACGTTCTTATCGGAAATCCCGATTTCATGCACTGTTACTGCAAATACACCTTTGTGACTATTTTCGTGGTGGTAGCTATCATACCGACTTCGGACGTGTTCACGCTCTCGCTGGTGGCGTTGCCGATGTGGTTGTTGTATGAGATGAGTATATGGATTGTGAAAAACTCAGATACTAATGAAATTACTATTGCAACATAAAATATTTGCAGGATATTTTCTTTTAATGTCGATTATCGGTAGTATGGTCGCTATAGTTTTGTATGAACGTAATCGTGTACGAAGAATAGAAAATCAGTCGATTGCAATTTTTCAAACTCAACACCACATCAATACCGTCCACCGTTATGTGACTACGTTAGCAACTTACGGAGAATCAGTTATTGTGTGGAGCAAGGAAGACTCATTGTCTTATCGGGAACGTCGTATGCGAACAGATTCCATACTGGAAGTCTTAAGTATACGATGCAGCGATTTCATACAGCTCTGCCAGATAGATTCTCTCCGTACTTTGTTGGCTATTAAAGAAAAGCATTTGTTCCAATTAATGGAGGCATTTCAACAACAAAACAAAACGGATAGCTTGTTACTTCATCGGCAACCGGTCGTTACAATACAAATCAGCCCAGCTCATTCCGTCACCCGCAAGAAAAAAGGGATAGCCGGATTCTTTGGAGGCAAGGAAACCGTTCAAGTGCCACCCACTACAACCAAACAAAGTGCAGTAGACCAACAATTGCTTTCTCTAAAAAACGAACGACAAAGAGACATAGAGGTTTATGTGGACAGCCTGCGATTACACAATAAGGAACTCAATCAGAAACTACGTCTGCTGATCACAACCTTAGACGAGCAGGCATGGGCTGCCTTTCAAAGCAAAGAAGAACGTCTTAAAGCCTCCTATGAACATTCCTCTTTTATCATTACCGGTTTGATTGCATTCTCCATAATCCTGTTGTTTGTTTTGTATCTTATCATACAACGGGATATCAAGGTTAAGGCAAGGAACAGGAAACGCCTGGAAGAAACAATAGAACAGAACAATGCGTTGCTGGAAATGCGGAAGAATATTATCCTGACCATATCCCATGACATTCGCGCCCCGCTGAACATCATCAGCGGCAGCGCGGAACTGGCTATGGATACCCGTGAGAAGAAACGCAGGAACGTCCATCTGAACAATATCCGGATTGTGTGTAAACACGTGGTACATTTGCTCAACAACCTGTTGGACGTGTACCGTCTGAACGAGGCCAAAGAAACCTGCAACGATGTGCCGTTCAGTCTTAAAGACTTGTTGGAACGTACCGTTTTCGGCTTCTCCCACGTGGTCAATAACAAGGGAATCCTGTTCTGTCACGATTTCAAGGATACCGATGTCAAACTTTACGGCGATGTGGACCGCATCGGGCAGATTATAGACAACCTGCTCAGTAATGCCGTCAAATTCACGGAAGCCGGTACAATCAGTCTGAATGCCTGTTATCATGAAGGAGAGCTGCTGTTAGAAGTCAAAGATACCGGTATCGGTATGAGTGAGGAGACGCTCTCCCGTATCTTCCGTCCGTTCGAACGTTTGAGTTCATTGGCCAACGCCCATGGATTCGGACTGGGCCTGCCAATCACGAAAGGACTTGTCAACCTGCTTGGCGGAACCATCAATGTGACAAGCAGCATAGATCAAGGCAGCACCTTCCGCGTGGCACTTCCCATGAAGATGACGGACGAACCGATAGAGAGCGAGAACCGGATAATCCCGCACCCGGTGCACCTGCCCCAAAATGTACTTGTCATCGATGATGACACCATGTTGCTGGATGTGATAAAGGAGATGCTGGAGCGCAACGGAATGAACTGTACAACATGTGCAACCTCCAAAGAGGTCGTAAAGGCAATGCGGGGCAAGGATTATGACTTGCTGCTGTCCGACATTCAAATGCCGGGAACCAACGGCTTCGAGCTGCTGACTCTGTTGCGGAACTCAAATATCGGGAACTCCCGTACCATACCCGTTGTGGCCATGACAGCACGCGGTGACAGGGACAAGGAGGCATTCCTCCATGCCGGATTTACAGACTATATCTACAAACCTTTCTCCTCCTCCGAGTTGCTCGGCCTGCTTTCAACGATAAGAAGAAACCGGCAGGAAGATAACCATAGCGTCGATTTCAGTCTGATCCTCTCTGAAGTCAGCGACAAGTCGAAAACGCTTCTTTCCTTTATATCCCAGTCGGAAAAAGACCGGGAGGAACTCGGTGCGGCAATGAAAAACGGTGACAGGCAGAAATTGCGTGAAATCACCCACCGGATGCAACCGATGTGGGAATTGCTGCAAATGGAAGAAGCCTTGTCGGCTTATCGCGCTTTACTGAAAGATGAGACTGTAAACGATAATATATTGAATGAACATACCCGGCAGATTATGGATTACGCCGCCATCCTTATTAAAGTGGCGGAAGCCGAGATAAAAAGAGTGACGAATGAAACGGAAGATACTGATAGTTGAGGACAACGTCGGTTTGTCACAGATGCAGAAAGACTGGCTCTCACAGGCCGGTTATGATGCCGTGACGGCCATGAACGAGACGATAGCGCGCTCGTTGATACGCAGAACGCAGTTCGACCTGATCCTGTCGGACGTGCGTTTGCCGGAGGGAGATGGCATTTCCCTTCTGGAATGGTTGCGCAAGGAAAAGAAGGACATCCCGTTCATTATCACGACCGAGTATGTTTCTGTGCCCGATGTGGTGCGCACTATTAAGTTGGGAGCCAAAGACTACCTGCCCAAACCGGTACACCGGGAGCATCTGCTGGAGTTGGCGGAAGATGTGTTCCGCCCGGTGGCTACGGTGCGCAAGAAAGAGAAGGTGCTGTTTCACCGTACAAGCCCCAGGATTCTGCAAGTGGAAAAGTTTGCCAAGTTGGTTGCTCCGTCCGATATGTCGGTAATGATTCTCGGTGCCAACGGAACCGGCAAAGAATCGATAGCACAAACCATCCATAACAACAGCGAACGCTGGAATATGCCGTTCGTCGCGGTAAACTGCGGGGCGTTGCCCCGTGAACTGGCCGCCTCGCTCTTTTTCGGGCACGAGAAAGGCGCGTTTACCGGTGCCGACAGTGCCAAGACCGGATATTTCGACATGGCGAAAGGCGGCACGCTGTTTCTGGACGAGATAGGGACGATGTCCTACGAGATACAGTCCTTGCTCCTGCGGGTATTGCAGGAGAATACCTATGCTCCGGTAGGCGGCAGGGAGAGGACAGCCGATGTGCGGATAATTACCGCCACGAACGAGGATATGCAACTGGCCATCCGGGAAGGACGTTTCAGGGAAGACCTCTACCACCGGCTGAACGAGTTCGAGATTTGGCAGCCGTCGTTGGTGGAGTGTCCGGAAGACATTCTACCGCTGGCCGAGTTTTTCCGTGAACGCTATTCCAAAGAGCTGAAACGGGAAACGCAGGGCTTTACGGACGATGCCAGGCGCAGGATGCTTGCTTATCACTGGCCGGGCAACGTGCGGGAGTTGCAGAACCGGATCAAACGTGCCGTGCTGGTCACGGAAACGCCGATGCTGAATATGGAAGCGTTGGATATGGAAATCCGTCCATGTACAAATGACGATGTGCCTTCACGTGCCGTCCTGCCTCTGAGAGATGAATCGATGGAGAAAGAGAGCATTATCAATGCTCTGAAGGTTTGCAACGGACACCGGGAACAAGCCGCAGCGATGCTGAATATCAATCCGGCAACGCTGTACCGGAAAATGAAGAAATACTGGCTGAAGTGAAATTGATAACTGTAATTAATGGAAATATCGCTGAATATATGTAATTTTGCAATTAAATAGAAAAAATCGGCATACTGCCAATAGGGCAGTTACCGACTATATAACATAAGAGCGCAAGTTTCTCGGACAGAAATCTGGTAAATTGACGTTAAAGGAGAGTGATTGCGTAATGCTTATGCTATGCTTTGTCATAGCGTGGTATTGCGTATTCTCCTTTAGGCTTTACCAGAGCCTCTGTCTGAGTGCGTGGTTACCACGCTTCTTTTTTAGACAGACGGCATGGCAAAGATACAGGCAGTAACGGTGATGACATTGGACGGGTTTCTTCCGGAATCCGATAACATGTCGATGCGATGGGTGCTGAACCACAGGAAAGGTTTTGCCCGGTGGCGTGAACGCTGTGACGCAAGGATTCTACCCCATTCCATTCTGGACCTGCTGTGCGAGAAAGACGGCAAAGACAATACCTTTACCTATCTGGCTGAAGTTTCCGATTCCGAATCGCAGGAACTGCTCCGTGGGCTCTTCCACTACAACCTCGTGGACGAACTGGTCATCTACCAACTTCCCGTTTCCTCCAGCCGTGGAACTTCCATACAAAACATTCTTCCCGCTCTGCAATGGCGGTTGCATAAAACCACTGCCTTCTCCAACGGCATCTGCCGTCTGATTTATCGCAACCCTCGCAAGATGTAACTTGCACATTGCGGGAATCCTTGCATTTTGCAAGCCCCTTTTCCATCACAATTTTTCCTCCAATAATTTTTATTTCACTGTATTTCAGTGGAATGCCTGTGCTATTCCGTGAAATGCAGGGTCATTGGTACGCCATTAGCCCTATATCATAGTATAACCTGTTGCGCGACAAGGTGTAATCAGTCATTATTTACACTCAAAAGACAGATCATATTATGATACAGATAGACCGTGAGACGTTCCAGATGATGCTTCACCAAATCATGGAACGGTTCGACAAGATTGAAGACAAACTGGGCCGCATGAACCGGCAGACCTCCGCCCTTGACGGCGACAAGCTGCTGGATAACCAGGACATGTGCGAGTTGCTCGGTATCACGAAACGCACCCTTGCACGGTACCGCCAGAAAAAACTCGTGACTTACTACATGATAGACGGGCGGACCTATTACAGGTCGTCCGAGGTCAAGGAATTTCTGAACCGGAAAGGCAGGCTCTCCCTCGCGGAAATGGAGCGAAACAGAATCAATGTTTAACAAATTAAAGTGAAGAATTGCAATGGAAATTATCAGTATGGACATCCGGACTTTCGACGCGCTCATGACGCGTGTGAAAACCATCGAGGAAAAGGCCGACATGCTATGTAAACGGCAGGAAGACCTCGGCTTGAAAAAATGGCTGGACAACCAGGAGGTATGCGACATTCTCGGCATATCGAAGCGTACCCTGCAAGAATACCGCGCCAAAGGCTTACTGCCTTTCGGCAGGATCAAGAACAAGCTGTTCTACAAGCCGGAAGATGTGGAGAAAGTATTACAGTCGTATTATCATGCAAATTCAAAGAAACTATGAACCACTATTTCATTGACAAACAAGACCCGCGTGTGGCCGACCTTCTCCGCCGTCTGGAGAATACCGGCAGGGCACTGAAGAAAATGGAACCGAACTGTCAACGCTCGTTCAACGGCGAACGTTTCATGAATGATGTGGAACTGGCAAAACTCCTGCGCATCAGCCGCCGCACCTTGCAGGAATACCGGTCATTGCGCATCCTGCCTTACTACCTGATACAAGGCAAGGTGCTGTACAAGGAATCGGAAATCCAGCAACTGCTGGAAGAGGCGCATAGAAAGTGCCTTGACGAACAACGGAAATGGTTATGACCTGAGCAAGCGGTTCCAACGGAACAGTACGAGAGGAACAGCCCGATAATATGTGCTATAACAACAGATTCGCTACATTAGCTTAGTGGATTTTTACGCTTGTCGGGACGGGTGGTCCCGCCCCTTGGCACTGGCTGTTCCCCGACCGATGAGTTTAAAAGCGTAAAATAAACACATAGCGAAAAGACACATTTGAGCGAAGCATAGCGAATAGCACTGAAACAGTGTTCGTTACACTTCGTTTTTGTGTGGTAAGGAAGCAACTGAAAGCCACCTTGAAGCCAAAAGCAGCAAGAGTTCAGTTACCACCCCATTACTACCGTAACGGATGAAAGTTTTTAGTTAAAGGCTTCTATTTCTGCGATTTGCGCAGGTTTGCATATCTGTCGGTAACTCACTGTAACTTAATTTTGTAACCCAAAAAAGTGTGAGTTATGCGAAGTACATTCAAAGTATTGTTTTACGTGAAGAAAGGCAGTGCCAAGCCCAACGGCAACCTGCCTTTGATGTGCCGTATCACGGTGGACGGCGAGATTAAACAGTTCAGCTGCAAGCTGGACGTTCCCCCACGCTTGTGGGACGTGAAAAACAGCCGTGCCTCGGGCAAGAGCACCGAGGCGCAGCGAATCAACCGTGCCGTCGATAAAATCCGTGTGGACGTGAACCGCCGCTATCAAGAGCTTATGCAGACGGACGGGTATGTTACCGCCGCCAAGCTTAAAGACACCTATCTCGGTATCGGTGTCAAACAGGAAACACTGCTGAAACTGTTCGAGCAGCACAACGCAGAGTTCGCCAAGAAGGTGGGGCACAGCAGGGCAAAGGGGACATTCACCCGTTATCTGACCGTATGCAAGCATATCCAGGAGTTCCTGCCCCATACCTACAAGCGTGAGGATATGCCCCTCAAGGAGTTGAACCTCTCTTTCATCAACGACTTCGAGTATTTCCTGCGCACGGAGAAGAAATGCCGTACCAATACCGTGTGGGGCTACATGATTGTGCTGAAACACATCATCTCGATAGCGCGGAACGACGGACGATTGCCTTTCAACCCCTTTGCCGGGTATATCAACTCCCCCGAAAGCGTGGATAGGGGCTACCTTACCCAAGCGGAGATACAGACGCTCATAAATGCGCCGATGAAGAACGGGCAGCATGAACTCGTAAGGGACTTGTTCGTCTTTTCGGCATTCACGGGTCTGGCGTATTCCGATGTGAAGAACCTCACCACCGACCGCCTGCAAACCTTCTTCGACGGCAACCTATGGATTATCACCCGACGGAAGAAGACGAATACCGAATCGAACATCCGTCTGTTGGACGTTCCGCAAAGGATAATAGAGAAGTACAAGGGAATGACACGGGACGGGCATGTTTTCCCCATGCCGAGCAATACCACCTGCAACAAGATACTGAAAGAGATAGGCAGGCAGTGCGGTTTCAAGGTGCGTTTGACCTATCATGTGGCCCGGCACACGAACGCAACGACCGTGCTTTTATCCAACGGTGTACCCATTGAAACCGTGAGCCGACTGTTGGGACACACGAACATCAAGACCACGCAGATATACGCCAAAATCACCGCCCAAAAGATAAGCCGGGACATGGAAGCCTTGTCGCACAAGCTGGAGGACATGGAGAAGAACATCTGCCGTGCCATTTAATAACCTTAAAAACGAATACCGATGAAAGAAGAAAGGAATATTATCACGATGGACGAACACGGTAATATCATCATGCCGACCGATACAGCCAATGTGTGGATGTCCGAGCCGGAACTTGTCGGGCTGTTCGGGGTAATTGCCCCGACAGTCCGTGCAGGAATCAGAGCCGTTTACAAAAGCGGAGTTCTGAAAGAGTACGACACGAAGCGTTATCTGCGTTTGGAGAACGGTTACGGGCTGGACGTTTACAGTTTTGCAATGGTTGTCGCACTCGCATTCCGTATAGGCTCATGCGGTGCGGAGAGGCTGCACAATGCCTTGTTAAAGAGGATGTACAGGCGAAAAGAAAAAATATGTCTGTTCCTGCCATCATCCGGGGATGCGTATTGCTGTTAGTACGTACCCATACACGAAACATGTGCGACCGTTTTTGTCGGAAGATACACCGTTATTTTGATGAAATGATGAATACATATAGTAAATATATGATTATAAGATATATATGCATTCATCATATTCTCATCAAAGGCTATTTGTCGATGAACGGAAAGTATGCCTTACCGTGTCGTTTCTCTTTTGGCGAGTATTCTGATGAGAAGTTGATGAGCATACATGCCGCTAATATACAGATGTTTATATGCCGTTTCATCAAATCATCGGATTTTCATCCGTCATCAACCCGGCTGGGAAATGGGATAATAGGGAGAGTTCCCATTTACTGTAACCGGAGCAGTCATTTCCGTTTTCAGAGGCAAAGGTAGCATGGGGCTTCGATGGCGGCAGCAAGGTCAAGCGGCAAAGCCGTCATGGGAACAATCTCCACCCTCATGCTTCGGGTAGTATTCTTACCATGAACCTTGCATCCGACAGCCCCACGCAAAAGAGCCTCCGCAAACGGAAACGACCGCCCCGGCAACCGACGATGAAAGGGAAAAACAACAAGGGGAGTTTGTTACGGCTGCAATGCTCACGGACTGCCGACACGATGTTCACATTGTGATGTATGCAAAGCAGGTAAACAAGGCGGGCAAAGCAAGCAGGCAGGGACGGACGGCGCACGGGTATTTACAGGCAGAAAATACCGTAGCTTATTAGGGAATTTTCCGATCCGCATTGCAAGCAACGCTGAAAATTCCCCAATAAGGCAAGGGGCAAGCCCCTCTGCACACCCCATCGGGAACGGCTTTTTGCCGTCCCCGAAGATATGAAGAATCATTGTTTCACAAGCTAAAAAAGAAAGGAAATTTATATGGGATTTGTAGTCTTACACATGGAAAAGGCGCACGGTTCCGACAGCGGAACGACCGCCCACATCGAACGTTCCATCATACCGAAGAACGCCGACCCCACACGCACACACTTCAACCGGAAACTCATCGAGTATCCCGACGGGGTGAAAGACCGTTCGGCGGCTATCCAAAGGAGGCTGGAAGAAGCCGGGCTGACACGCAAAGTCGGCAGCAACCAAGTACGGGCAATCCGCATCAACGTGTCGGCAACGCCCGAGGACATGGAACGCATTCAACGGGAGGGTCGTTTGGACGAGTGGTGCACCGACAGCCTGAAATACTTCGCCGACACGTTCGGCAAGGAGAACATCGTGGCGGCACACCTGCACATGGACGAGAAAACGCCACACATGCACGTTACGCTCGTTCCGATAGTCAAGGGGGAACGCAAGCGCAGGAAACGGGAGGAGCAGGCGAAGAAGCGGTACCGCAAGAAGCCTGCCGACACCGTGAGGCTGTGTGCCGATGACCTTATGACACGGTTGAAACTGAAGTCCTACCAAGACACCTATGCCGCAGCGATGGCGAAGTACGGGTTGCAACGTGGCATAGACGGTTCGGAAGCGAGGCACGTTTCCACACAACAGTACTACCGTGACATAAAGCGTCAGACGGAGGAACTGAAAGCGGAGGTGATGGAATTGCAGGAACAGAAAGACACGGCACGGGAGGAACTTGCACGGGCGAAAAAGGAGATACAGACCGAGCGGTTGAAAGGGGCTGCGACGACCGCAGCCGCCAATATCGCCGAGAGTGTCAATTCTCTTTTCGGGAGCAACAAGGTCAAGACGCTGGAGAGGGAGAACACAGCTCTACAAAACCGCATCGTTGAACTTGAAGAAGAAGCCCGACAACGGGAACGACAACAAGCCAAACAGATGCAGGAAATGAAAAGCACATACGAGCAACAGAATAGTAAGCTGTCCGAGTTCGTGAACTTTGTCAAATGCTATTTCCCATACGTGGAGAAGTTGATGCCGACAATAAAGTTCCTGCGTGACACTCTGCACTTTGGCGATGTCGTCATTAGAAAACTATGCACGTTCAAGGATGTTTCCATTAAAGGTGAACTATATTCCCGTGAGTTTAACCGGCATTTCAAAACAGACAATGCAGTTTGTTCTCTCAAACAGAACACGGAGGGAAAATTTGAACTCAACATAGACGGTATTTCGCACGTCAGTTGGTTCAGACGCAAGAAAGACGAGTTTATGGAAGCGTTGGGAATGCCTACAAAGAAACAAGATAGGAGTATTAAGCTGTAAATCATAACAAATCCGTGATAGTTGAAGTTACATCACGGATTTTTTTGTACTTTTGTACCGTGATTGAGGCAACTCTTTCCAAGACATAAGAAAAAAGAAGAAGCGTTATGCTTATCTTGTACTTGAAAACGTAGGAAATTTTCAAATTGGATACAAGGATAGCATAGTGGTTCTCACGCTATAGCGTGGGCTGCTATTGTTACATCCGTATCCAAGGTTTCCTACGACCTTCAAGTAAGAGTGTGACATACAGTTCCACGCTTCGTGATTTAACCCATCCTTTGTGGAAGTTGGAGGATAAATGTGTAGTGTATGAACGCAATTAAAAATTGGCTATTAGTTATTTGCACCATTCTATTAGCAAATGGGTGTGCACCACTTCGAACACCTGTAATAGTAAGGAATGCTCCTATTGAAATGTATAAATACGCATACATTTCTCCGACAAAGGAATTGACATCAAGCACAGGAGGTACATATGGAGGTCAATATGGTATCTATGGCTCTTCAACAACCAAAAGTGTTAATCCGAGTGATGTGATAGCAGGAATATTGATAAAACAGGGGTATATTATATTGCCTGAACTCAAATCCGAATTAGCGAATGAAACCTTAATCGTCAATTATGGCGAGAGTGGTAGGCGTAACAGAGGTTTAGGCTATACAATAGAAGTAACCATACAATTTAGTTCTGCAAAAACCAATGAAATGATATGTTCTTGCACAGCAGAGGGACAAGGAGAAACAGAAGCTGATGATATTCGCCAAGCTATCAGACGAGCATTATCAAGTTTATTCCCTGAAAAATAAAATCAATTAATAACCAATAATACAATAGATTATGAAGAAGTTTATAGCATTGTTTGCATTGATGGTTATTACGTTGGCATCATATGCTCAAGTTTATAAAATGTATAATACGCGAAACTATCATAACCAGCTTCGTTTAAATACGATGACAGGTGAAGTACAGCAAATTCAGGATGATGGTCAGTCTTGGATTGTTTGCAGTGCAAGAGAAATATCAGGGGATAAGGAAAGTAGGTTTCGTCTTTATGAAACACAAAATATGTGGACTTTCATAATGCTTGATACATATACAGGTAAAAATTGGCAAGTTCAATTTAGTGTAAAAGGTGAAGATTATATGTTTGCTGCCCCAATCAATATCTTCTCTCTTGCATATCCAGAAACAACTTCAAATTGGACTAATAGGTTTCAGATGTTTGCCACCCAAAACATGTGGACTTTCATACTGTTAGATTCGTATAATGGACGACTATGGCAAGTCCAATATAGTACACAAGATTTAGATAATCTATTTTGCATACCTATAAACAAGTACGAATTAGTATCTGATAACGAAAATTGTATATTCTCTATTCAACCATTGACAAGCATGTATCAATACTATCTCATAAATGATAGAACAGGTGACATGTGGAAATTCCAATGGAGTACCAAGGGGGATGATTATAGGTGGATTGAAAAATTTAAATAGTTATCATCCTCTGATATGCAGTTGGTTTTACTTATAGTTGTGGTTTCTCTTGTTGCTATTTCTGTTATTGCAATAGTCACAATACGAATACGCCTAAAAAACAAGTCCAAGGAACTTTCAGAAAAGTTAAACCACATATCTTCTTATAGTAATAAATCCAATTATGAGCAAGCAAAAGAGAGATTGTCGGCATTAAATAACGAAGCATTTATTGATATTCCGACCGACCTTAATAATGTTTTTTCATGTAAGATAATCTCTGCAACGCAAGAAAAGGATTTCACAAATCATTATATACCATATTTTCAAGAGGCGCATTCATTAGTCAAGAGACTTGAAGCCTTCAATATCACTCCATCTGTAGCAATCTCAAACCTAATTCGTGACTTTGGAAATATCAATAAGATTGTCGAGCAACATAATGATGCGGTTATAAATTCTTTACTTGATACACATAAAGAATTTTTCGACCATTGTTTGAAATATCCATTGGATAAGCAGCAAAGACGCTCAATCGTTTCAGAAGAAGATAATTGCTTGGTTGTTAGTAGCGCAGGTAGTGGAAAGACCTCTTCTATTGTTGGAAAAGTCAAGTATCTAACAGAAATAAAAGGCATTGTACCTCATAGAATCTTACTCATTAGTTACACGAACAAAGCAGCAGCCGAACTTACGGAAAGAATGGCTACTGATGGTTTGAAAGGTTATACATTTCACAAATTAGCCATTGATATTATCGGAAAAGCGACAGGTACAAAGCCATCTATTTGCGATAATACAGATTCTTTGTTTATAGATATTTATCACACTCTATTAGAGAATAAGGCTTTTAAGAATAGCGTAGTAGAATATTTCATTGATTACCAATCTAATGAAGCGGATTGGGAACAGCGCAAGAATGAAAGGCGAGAAAAGTTGTCGGAACAAAAAAACGTGCAGCTAAAAGCGATGTTTCCCGATATGGATGGTCGGGCTATATATGTGAGAAGTGAACAGGAGCAAAAGATATGCTTTGTCTTATCATCACTTGGAGTAAAATTCAGATATGAAGAGCCATACGAACATCAATTAGCAGATGAAATGCATTCTCAATATCGCCCCGATTTCTCAATATATTTTGAGCAAGCAGGAGTAATCAAACGCATCTATTTGGAACATTTTGGAGTTGATGAACATAGTCTTGTGCCCGCTTGGTTTGCAAAAGACAAAAATATAACATACGAAGAAGCCAATCAAAAATATAATGATGGCATAACTTGGAAGAAAGCAGCTCATGAGAAATTTGGCACTCAACTTTTAGTAACATCAAGTGCAGATTTCCATTACTCTGATATAAGGGGGAAACTCCGAAAATTATTAGATGACGCAGGTGTACCAATTCAAGAGAAAACAGATGAAGAATTATATGATTTGGTTTTACCAAAAGGTAGTAAGCAAGAAAAGGCATTTATACGACTTGCTGTTACTTTCGTGACATTAGTAAAATCAAGTTGTAAATCAGTTAAAGAAGTTCTGAAACAAGCAAAGAATGCAGATGATGAGCGAAGTGTTTTTATTATCAAGAATATATTTCAACCTGTATATGAGCGCTATATAAGTGCATTAAGCGATAGTAATCAAATTGATTTTACCGATGCGATTCTTCAAGCCACGGAAATATGTCGTACTTCGCACCTTGTCGAGTATGACTATATCATTGTGGACGAGTTTCAAGATATATCAGTTGACCGCTACAATTTCTTGAAAGTATTACGAGACGGAAATCCACCTGCAAAGTTGTATTGCGTGGGTGATGATTGGCAATCCATATATCGTTTTTCGGGAAGTGATATGGCTCTTTTTAATCAATTTCCCGAATACTTTGGAGCAACGGAGATAAACAAAATTGAAACTACGTACAGATTTGGAGAACCTTTGGTTTCGTTGTCCTCTCACTTCATACAGCGCAATAAAGCCCAAATACAAAAAGATATACACTCGTTCAGTTCTGAAATGAAAACAGAGTTGGAGTTCTATTCTTACGATAGGCGAGATTATTGCAATACGATAGGACAACTTGTGGCATCTATTCCATCAGATAAATCTATATTTTTGTTGGGGCGTTATTCATTTGATGATTATTACCTTTCTTTTATGTATCAATCCATTAAAGAGGGTAATAGGTTCTTTTACGTAATAGGAGAACGAAAAATCGAGTTTTTGACCGTACATAAATCAAAAGGTCTTGAAGCCGATTATGTAATACTTTTGCAATGTAATAAAGATACGTATGGCTTCCCTTCTCTTGTGAGTGATGACCCTGTGCTTAAATATGTACTCACTAAAAGCGACCAATTTCCATATGGAGAAGAGCGTAGATTGTTTTATGTGGCAATAACAAGGGCAAAGATGAAAACCCTTGTGCTATATGACAAGCGTTTCCCTTCTGTATTTGTAGATGAGTTCTTACATCCCGAAAGGGTTTCAGAAGAAAACTACGTAAAGCACCCTAATGCCAATAAAAGATGGACAAGAGGAGCAGACCAATTTTTATTGAAATTGCATGATGAGGGTAAAAGTGTGAAATATATAGCAGCCAAAATGGGCAGAAGCCAAACTTCAATCGTAATGAGATTAAACAAACTTATCCAATAGTCGGTATTTTATTTATTCTTCAATATTGCATGTATTGGATATTTCCTTACCTTTGCATCAGAAACGAGTTATTTGACAGCATAGCACCGCAAAACGCTGAAAATCGCACGGTTGCCAATTCGTTACTATTATTTCTCAGATGCTCCGTTAAATGTTTATTTCTCAAATGGTTGTGCCAAACCGTTGAAAATCTAAAATAATCTGCGATATATTTTGATTCTCCACGGCTTATAGAATAACAGTTTTCTTATTTCGATGTTTTATGAATTTAAGATACTTGTAATTACGTGGAAGAATTTCTTCGTTTGACTCCCAGAATTTTTCACTCACATCGGGCTGGATCGGAACAAGGTGCTTGACAGACTTGAGTTTTTGCATCGGAGTCTTGCCGTTCAGTGAGGAATGGGGTCGTTTCTTATTGTAGAACTCCTGCCATTCCATAGCCATCACATTCAAATCAAGTGTCTTGTCCGACAAATCTATAAGATTCCAAAACTCTGTCTTATCGGTTTGCTGAGACCTTTCAACTTTGCCATTCAGATGCGGAGTCCTTGGTTTGATTGGTCTGAATTTGATAAAATGGTCATGCAGTTCATATTGGAAGTCATAATTGAAAAATTCTGTTCCCCAATCACTTTGTATCCGCTGAACGGGAAAAGGAAAGGTGTTCAGTATCTCTCCTAAAAAATGAATTGTACTTTCCGCTTTTTTATTGGGATATACACGAATGGTTCTCAAACGGGTACAATCATCTATGGCCGTGAACTGGTATGCTCCGTTTCGTACTTTCATTACATCCATCTGAACCCTTTCCCCGGGAATTTCTTTACTATATCGGATATAGTCTGACTTTTTACGCCGTTTCACAACAGCTTTGACCTGATGCTTTTTTAACACACGCCACACCGTCATGGCTGAGAGCTTTATTTTCTTCCTAAGCAGATAGTTGGCAATCCGTTGTGCACCCCACCTTCTCGTCTCACGCAGATTAAGGATAATGGTTTCAATTTCAGGTGTTATCTTCATATTGGCAAGTCTTGATGGACGTTTAGACTTGTCGGACAATTCTGACTTGCCTTGTTCTTTCTCGCGATTTATCCAACGGTATAACGTGGAACGGGCAATCCCGCACCGAAGGGCGGTTTTTGTCACAGAACCCGTTTCGGCGTATAGCTCAAGCCATTTTTGGCGCATCCGTATTTTCCGTATATCTTCTTTCATGCTACGAAGATACGGATTAAGATTTGCCTACGAAAAGAAAAAGTGTAGCGTATCTATTGATACTTTACAGTAGAAAAAATATGACGAATCGATAATGTATTGTCTTTGTGCTACCTAAATCAAAAATGGGCTACAAATTCCAAGACTATTTTATTCTGTTCTGAAATGGAAGGGATTATCCCTTTGTTATAAAAGTATTGCTCATAGTTGAGCCGGATATCGGCCTGCAATGATTTCTTTCCTAAACTCAATGTCACACCTCCGGTCAGTCTGTGTCTTTCGGGATCGTCTATTTGAAAATTGCCGGATTCGTCTTTCGTGCCTTTGCTATGGTCTGACATATAGTCATATCTTCCGAGAAATGATATTGCGGTAAGCCCTTTTTTCAACGGAAGCCGATACGCGGCAAATGCGTCAACCGCATTTACCGGTGTGAAAGAACCGTCGGCATAATGTTTACGGAGATATTCCGTCTCGATGTGCCATCTCTGATTTTGCCAGTAGGCTCCTGCGTCGTACATCATCACATTCGCATCCCCGGCATTTGCTTTTTGGCAACTGAGCGTTATATTGAATTGCCCGGCAATCATTGTCTGCGCTTTGAACGAGAAATTATAGTTGTCGGTCCAGAAATTTTTTTGGTTTGTCAGTCCCGAGCCGTTGAATATGCCGCCTTCAAGTGTAACGGGCATACGGTCATTGAATGTCCATGAAGCGGAAGCTCCGACATCGCGTACATTACCGACCTGTTTGGCGATGAAAGAGCGGTTGGCGAAATACTGGAGGTGGGGTGAGCGATGGGCGTCGATGGTGAACGGCACCCTCATCTGACCGAATGTGAATTTTAATGCATCCTTCGGTTGCAGACGTACGTATGCGTCAAGCATCTTTATAGTTCCCTCATCCGAAAGGTCTATCTCGGTCTTGTATTTTACAATGGGAATTGCCTTGCCTTCCACGCTCAGACGCGCATTGCGTATCTCGAATCGCCCCTTGTCGATCTGAGGTTCATACTCATATTTGGCACGGATCGTCCCGTGTGTCTCCGGGATGAATGGATTTTTATCCTGAGCCGCGGCAGACAATGCAAATACGGACAATGCCGTCATAATTAAAATCCGTCTCATGCTGTCATTCGTTTATTGTTGAATTCAATGTTTTTGATTGCCTGTGAAAAGGAGCTGACAAAAGAATGAAGATAATACAGGAGCATAAGATAGGAATATGCCGGGGCTTCCTCATCAAAATCTTCATGGGTCATTCCTTTGGAATGTACGGCGATACTGTGTTCGATAAAATCCTTCTCCATGCCGGCATCTTTATTAATTTTTACGGTATCGCCATCACTACGGAGTATGTTGTCCGTAAACTGAGACAGCCGGACAATACCACCTCGGATTGTCTCCATCTCGCATTTATAAGAAATAGGGATATGGTTATCAGGAGCGGTTATGATATGGCGGGATGTCTCAGCGATTTTTTCTGTCGCTTCAAGCATATATTCGTAATATACCTCCGACTTGTCGATTGCATAGTCTGTGTCTGCCGAACAATCTCTGACTTTTTTGCCGATTATGTCAAGGGTTTCCATCCCGATTCTATGGTTCTTGCAAACCGCGATACTGTCATTGCTCGACAGACACTCCAATGCTTTGTCGATAATCGGGCTGCATGATTGCATTATCATAATCAGGCAAGACCTGTCAACAGAGCTATCCGGAACAAGTTGAAGCCGCTCCCTGATTCTGCATCTGCGGATATGTCTTTGCAATAGAACAATGCCCGCCAGAGCCATAATCAAGATAACTATTACGTACATGACTTATGGAATTTCTTTGATGCAAAGTAACTGCATCCATATTTCATGGTTATATCGGAAATATTATATAAATATTAAATTTATAACCTTTGAAACAATCTGTTTTACCTTAGACTTCATGCGGTCGGCATCGTGATTTTGGCAGGGCGGGTGCGGAACTCCGAGTCGCGCAGTTTGGCAAACGCACGCAGATATTTCCTTATGGACGACACCATTTCCTGTGTTTCCTGAAGCATATTGACATAGACATACAGAACGGTCATCGTTGAGGTGTCTCCGTCGCGGAGCTGGTCGTGCGCCCGATGGTAGGTGTCTGACACCGTATCTTTAATCTCGTCGCAGTGTTGGCGAAGGGTACTTATCGTTTCGGTGTCGCCCTTTCTCATAAGTTCAAGAGTGTCATTGAATAGGGTGCTGATTTGCGTCCGTATCATTTCGTATTCGGTGGTATAGCGGGGTGGCAACGGGAGAAAATTGTTGTCGATATGCTCCTTGCAGACCTCGTTGATACGCCGCAGGTTATACAGTATGCCCATACAACAGTTGTTGCTCAGATAAAACCATGTGCTTTTTTCGATTGCCATCTCACGGGTCAGGTGGCGGAGGCACAAAGTTTCCTTACGGCGGGCATTTTTTAACGTAGTCTTCTGACGGGCAAGACTTGATTCCGTCTTGCTGAGAATTCCTGAGTTTTCGGTTATAAAGGCCGATGTTATATCCCGGTATTTTTCCTCGGCATAAGTCATGAATTTCTCTTGTTGTTCGGTTATATACATCATAAGCAACGGCCATGTCCGGATTTTATCCTGAGTGGATATGATGGTCTGAAACAAGGCGTCGCCATTGTCTTCCTCGGCTTTCTTTCTAAACCTGCGGTTGCTGTTGATGATTATGAATACGGTCAGGGCCGCCAACAGAAGTATTACCCACTGTCCGCCATAGTGCATTGCAGCAACTATCAACCCGGCACCGATAAACGCGGCTCCCGCTGTAAGGAACCAGCCGCCGATTACGGAAATCACGCCGGTGATGCGGAACACCGCACTTTCACGCCCCCATGCTCTGTCGGCGAGAGAAGTACCCATGGCGACCATAAATGTGACGAAGGTAGTTGAGAGCGGCAGTTTCAGCGAGGTGCCGAGAGCGATAAGTGCGCCGGCAAGCACCAGATTCACAGAGCCGCGTATGAGGTCGAATGCCGCACCCTGATCCATAATTGTCTCATCGACATTGAAACGGCGGTTAAACCAACACCTCACTTTCACAGGTGTCACTCGCCGTACCCAGGAAAGGAAAGATAATGTCCATCTTACCAACCGACGGGCAATGCGCGATGAGCCGAACATCTCATCGCCCCCCTGCTGGCTTCCGAGGCCTATTTCAGTCTTGGTGACATTCCGAGCTTTTTTTGACGTTGCAAGCGACACCACCATTATGACGCCGGCACCAATGAGGAAATATATCGGTGTATTTGCCGGGCCGTTGAGAGAATCCATAAGGAAACTTTTGGCATCCCCTCCGCCGTTGGCAATAAAGTCCTGATATGAAGCCAGACCGCTCAATGGGACGCCGATGAAGTTTACAAGGTCGTTTCCGGCGAATGCCACGGCCAATGAGAATGTACCCATCAGCACAATCACTTTCAGTACGTTGACCTTGCAGATATGAAGCAACTGCATCAGCAGGGTAAAGAACGCGAAACAGGACAGTATGATTATCGCCGTATTGTTTTTTATCCAGACCTTCAACTCAGGTGTCATAAACGACAGATCCTTTGCCCCCTTGATTAAAAGAAAGTAAACAATCGCGGTGGCGCAGATACCTCCGAATATCCCTATCTTCCATTTCAGATTGCTCCGGTAGTTGAAGGAGAATATCATGCGGGATAAAAACTGCACCACCGTTCCGAAGAAAAAGGCAATCGCCACCGACAGGAATATACCGAGAATCACCGACAAGGCTTTCTCCGTGTTAAGCAGGCTATCAAAACCGAGGCCGATGCCTCCCGCCATTTTGATCAGTGCCACGACGAATGTCGCGCCCAAAAGCTCGAACACCATTGATACGGTTGTCGAAGTCGGCATACCCAGCGAGTTGAAAATGTCAAGAAGGATGATGTCGGTGACCATTACCGCCATGAAGATGCAAATAAGGTCATAGAACGAAAAATGCTCGGGACGGAAAATTCCGTGCCGGGCAATCTCCATCATTCCGTTGCTCATTGCCGCACCGATAAACACACCAATGGAAGCGACAATCAGAACTCTTTTGAAAGATGCCGCCTTAGACCCGATTGCCGAGTTGAGGAAGTTGACAGCATCATTACTCACGCCTACCGACAAATCAAACACCGCCAGCAGGAATAGAAAAATTACTACGCAAAGAAACAGTATTTCCATTGTTTTCTTAATTACTTATTCTGCCGCAAAGTAACTAAGGAAACATTTCATGATTATTTCAAAATCCTTAACCTTTTATTAAAGCTGACTGGCAACCGGCTATTTTCGTTTGCAGTCAAACCCTATGATTGTCATTTCCTTGAAAATGTCATTTTGAACAATAATCCGCCCGAATTCTGATTTTCGGCGGTAATTTCACCTCCATGCAGAACTACGGCATTTTTCACAATCGACAATCCGAGGCCTGTACCTCCCGCCGCACGTGACCGCCCCTTGTCGATACGATAGAACCTTTCAAACAGTCTTGGCAGATGTTCGGACAGCACACCGCATCCGTTGTCAGACAATGCGATCACCACCTTTTCACCACCCATGCCGATTAATTCTATTTTTATCTTTGTACCGCCACTGTAAACAATGGCGTTGTCGATAAGGTTGTTGAAAACCGCCTCAAGCAAAGACGGGTTTCCGTCCATGACGATATTACGGGAAATATAATTCTCGATTGTCATACCTTTTGTCGCGGCAATTATCTGTCGGTCTTCAACCACATCGTTTATGATATCAGTGAGATTTACCTGTTCCTTTATGATGGAGGTGCTGCCGTCATCCATGCGGGTCAGGAGCGAAACGTCCGTCAGAAGTCGCTGAAGCCTCTCGGTATTTGTAAGGCAACGTTGCAGAAACAACATTTGTTTTTCCTCACTTAGATCCCTATGTGTTATCATCGTCTCCACGCTGACCCGTATCGACGCGACGGGAGTTTTCAACTCGTGATTTATGTTATTTGTGAGCTGTTTTTTGATACGCTCTTTTTCAAGTTGTTCATGAAGGGCGGCACGATGTTCGCTGTCCCTGTCGGCAACAGCCTGTTGCAGCCGGGCGTAAAGACGGACTATGTGGTTTGAAATCTCGCCAAGCTCGTCATGGGGGAACGGTTCGGTATCAGAAATCTGCGCCCCGTTTTCCACGTTCTCCGCAAATCTGTTCAGCCTGATTATGTGGAGACCGACCCTTCGGGTTGCGAAATAGCCCAAAATGCACATAACCAATGTGATAATTCCCATTATCCACAAAAAACCGTAATCAGCCTGCAACAAACCGCTGAACGATACGGAATACGGTACTGCGGTACGGACAATATTGCCTTCATCGCTTTTTTTCGCTGAGTAAAAATAATAGTTGCCCGTACTCTCGCTATGCCGTCTTACAGCATAGCCGGATCCATTCAGCACAGCATTCCGGATTTCCTGACGGTCAAGATGATTGGTTTTCGGCAGGGAATCAAGAGTGTTGTCGTATATTATATGTCCCTTGTCGGATATTACGCTTACACGAATATCGTCAAACGGCTTGAACTCATCAAGTTTTATATCCGGGACGTCGTATCCCTCGCTCAGTTCGTTAAGAATATAGGTGTTGATAAGCTGTAGCTGTTTGTCAATTTCCTCCGCTTTGAATTCTTTTTCCCTGTGATATTGGAAAACGACAAAGCAACCGACCATCAGCAGGGAATATCCGAGAAGCCATACGAACAGCCGCTGCGGATAGGAGAGTTTATTCAATGAATACATAACCGTATCCTGAACGGGTTACAATATTCTTGCCGTATATGCCGACTTTTTGACGGATACGGGTTATGTTTACGTCAACAACCCTGTCAAGCACCACAACTTCGTCTGGCCATATCTCATTCAGAAAGTCAGCTCGGGTGAAAACCTGCCCACGGTTGGACATCAGTTTCAGCAGAATCTCAAACTCCTTTTTGGGCATTTTCACATCTGTCCCGTCAACCATACAAGTCCTGTTTTTGGCAGACAAGACAAGACCTTTATATGAAACAAGGTCTGAGTGAGATTTTGAAGATGCGACGGGAGCCGCTGTCCGGCGAAGTACAGTCCGAACACGCACAAGAACGGCTTTCAGTGAATAAGGCTTCATTATGTAGTCATCGGCTCCGAGGTCAAGCCCGGCAATCATGTCCTCTTCCGTGTCTTTGGCTGTGCAGAATATGATAGGAACCGAGGCTGTCGCCGGATTCGATTTCATAATGCGAGCCAGTTGGATCCCGGATATTTCCCCCATCATGATGTCAAGGAGTATCAGGTCATAACCGGCAAGATTGTGCGCAAGTGCTTCCTCCGCGCTGTATGCCAGATCCACCTGATAGCCTTCCGCCTCAAGATTGAATCCGAGACCGTCACACAGAGCCTCCTCATCATCGACCACAAGTATTTTCTTTTTTGCTTCCATACCGCAAAATTACTAATAATCGGGTAAATACAGCCCTATGGATCAAAAGTTTAATAAAAGTTTAATAGCCCGATTTATTTCATAAAATCTAAATAAATCTGATAAACCCATGAAATAATAGTTGCCGAATATTGCATCGTGAATCAAAAACAATAAACAACAATCACAATGAAAAAAGTAATGTCAACATTTTTGGTCGTGCTTGCTTCAAGTCTGACCATGTTTGCAGCAGACAGTCTTAAAATCGGACTATTAAAAGGTCGCGTACTCGACAATAAGAAAAATCCTTTACCGGGTGCAGTGGTTATCATCGACAGCAACAAACAGTCGACAGTCACTGACATCGACGGCTTTTTCTCGTTTGCCGATCTCTCATCGGGAAATCATAATCTGAAAGTCACCTACATCGGTTTTCTTCCCGTAAGCAAAACGATAGTGGTTTCGGAAGAATCGACTATCGACGACATTGTAATGTCGGTTACATCACAGGAGTTGAACGAAGTGGTGGTGACGGGCGTTTTCTCCGGGCAACATAGAGCGATAAATGCCCAGAAAAACAACATCAACATAACTAACGTGGTATCTGCCGACCAGATCGGCAAGTTCCCCGACTCGAATATCGGGGACGCGCTGAAGCGTATAAGCGGCATAAATGTGCAGTATGACCAGGGAGAGGCTCGTTTCGGTCAAGTACGCGGCACTCCGGCGGAGTTCAGTTCGGTAACGATCAACGGTTCGAGACTGCCGTCGGCAGAGGGCGACATACGCAACGTGCAGCTCGACCTGATTCCATCCGATATGATTCATTCAATAGAAGTCAGCAAGACACTTATGCCGGATCAGGACGGTGATGCCATCGGCGGCTCCATCAACCTTGTCACGAAAAATTCACCGCACAGATTCACTGTCGGAGCAGTTGCGGGAACTGGCTACAACTGGATAAGCCGCAAGGCGCAGATGAATTTCAGTCTTACTCTCGGAAACCGTTTTTTCGACGACCGTTTCGGAGTGATGCTTGCAGCCTCCTATAATCATGCTCCCGCCGGGTCTTACAACACGGAATTTATTTGGGAGAAAGATGACAACGGCAATATCTATGTCAATGACTATCAGATAAGGCAGTATTATGTCACCCGCGAGCGTCAGAGCTACTCTTTGTCGATCGACTGGAAATTCAATGACTTCAACAAGATTTGGTTCAAAGGTATTTTCAACAACCGCAACGACTGGGAAAACCGTTACAGGACCACCCTCAAAGACATTACTCCCGAAGGGAAGGCAGATGTGCGAGTCCAGACAAAAGGCGGTTCGGGAGATGAGCGTAATGCCCGTCTCGAACGTCAGAGGACAATGGACTTCACACTGGGGGGTGAAAACAAAATAAGGGTGCTTGATTTGGACTGGAAATTAGGATATGCTCGTGCCACCGAAGAACGCCCGAACGAACGATACATCGACTATCGCCTGAAATCACAGCGGTTCAGTTTCGATTTGAGCAATCCGGAAGAGCCATATGCCACTCCCGATGAGGGATATTCCATGACGCTGAATGATGATTTCTCGCTCAAAGAGCTTACCCAGCAGCAGGAAGATATAGTAGAACAGGACTTCAAGGCGGCTTTGAATTTCAAAGCATCACTCAGCGAGCGCTCAAAGATTAAATTCGGGTTCAAGTTCGTAAACAAGACAAAAGACAAGGATATTGATTATTACGAATACACTCCGCTTGACAAGAAGGCTTTTAACGCTGTTTCGTTTGCTCATACGACAGACCAAAGCACTGATCGTTTTATGCATTCGTCTAAGTATCAGACCGGAACATTTGTCGACAAGGAGTATCTCGGCTCTCTCAATCTGGATGATTCAAATCTATTTGAACGCGAGCAGATAGCAGAAGAGCTTGCAGGCAATTTCCATGCAAGAGAGAATGTTACTTCGGGTTATGTGCGCATAGACTCCAGACTTTCCGACAACCTTAACTTTATGGGCGGTCTGCGCATTGAGAACACATCCCTGCGCTACATAGGCAGAAATTACGATGATGAATCGAACCGTGTTTCAAAGACCGAGCCTGAGACTTCAAATTATATAAATTTCCTTCCCTCATTACTCCTGAAATGGGATATAAACAAAGATTTCATGCTGAGAGCCGGCTACAATCAGTCCATATCCCGACCAAAATATTCCGCTCTCGTTCCGGGTATGAATATCAAACGCGGCGACAATGAAATAAAGATTGGGAATCCCGGTCTTGAGGCAACCACTTCGCACAATATTGACCTCAACGCTGAATATTACTGGAAGTCAATCGGATTGGTATCCGCAGGAATTTTCTATAAAAGAATAGAGGGCTTTATCGTGGATGAAGTGGCATACAACAAAGAATATCAGGGCACTGTATGGACTAAGTTCACACAGCCTAAAAACGGTGGCAATGCCAATCTTTTCGGTGTCGAGGCCGTATGGCAGCGCGATTTCAGTTTCATCACACCCGCGATGAAATGTATCGGACTGTATGCGACATACACCTACACCCGTTCCCGCATTACCGATTTCAATTTCGAGGGTCGTGAAAACGAAAAAGGTCTCAGCCTGCCCGGTTCTCCCGAACATACCGCCAATCTGTCGCTCTATTTCGATAAATGGGGCTTCTCGGCGAGAACTTCTCTTAATTACGCCTCGGCATTTATCGACGAGATGGGTGCAAGTTCATTCTATGACCGTTACTATGATGCCGTGAAATATTTAGACCTGAACGTCAGCTATACATTCGGTCGCAAAATGAAAATAACCGTATATACCGACTGCAATAACCTTCTGAACCAGCCGCTCCGCTATTATCAAGGCAGCAAGGACTACACGATGCAGCAAGAGTATTACGGCGTGAAACTCAACGGTGGAGTAAAAGTAACATTCTAAGATTATAAGGACAATGATTCGTAAATTATTTATCGCGGCTTTGGCTCTCATCTCAGCTACGGGAGCCATAGCCCAAAGTGAAATCGCCAAAGGCGATGTAAATCTGATGGTAGTGTCCGATCTCGGACGCAACGGGTACTATGACCAGAAGCCCGTTGCCGCAACAATGGGCAGAATTGCAGAAGAAACAGGTCCCGATGCTATTCTTGCTCTTGGCGACACACATCACTACGGAGGTGTGGAAAGCGTGACCGACCCGTTGTGGATAACCAACTATGAGCTTATCTATGACCATCCGGAGCTTATGGTCAACTGGTATCCTGTGTGTGGCAATCATGAATATCGCGGCAACACACAGGCGGTTATCGACTATTCGGATATATCCCGCCGTTGGAAAATGCCGGCAAGGTATTATTTCAAAGTGTTTGAAGACGGCGGAACATCTGTAGGAGTTGTATTCATTGACACCACCCCCTTAATCGACAAGTATCGCAAAAAAAGCGATACATACCCCGACGCGGCAAATCAGGATGCGGAAGCCCAGTTGCAATGGCTTGAAAAAACGCTGGGAGAGGCATCGGAAGACTGGATTGTGGTGGTCGGTCATCACCCCATATACGCCTATACCGACAAGTCGGAATCAGAACGTGCAGATATGCAGAAGAAAGTGGATACAATCCTGCGGAAGCACAATGTAGATATGTATATATGCGGTCATATCCATAATTACCAGCACATCCGACGTCCGGATTCAAAAATCGACTATGTGGTCAACACATCCGGCTCTCTCACAAGGACTCCGAAAGAAATAGACGGCACTGTGTTCTGCAACGATTCTCCCGGATTTTCAGTCCTGACTGCCGACAAAAATAATCTCAGACTGAATCTGCTTGATAAGGAAGGCAAAATCATCCATGTGGTAAACCGCACAAAATAGCACTTGACTTATGTGATATTCTGACAAATAACTGCAAAAGTTCAGATGAGGCTGTCTAACAACCGAAGTTAGGCAGTCTTGTTGTAATCATTATAATCGTCAGGAATTAAAAAGGTCATCCATCGCCACCTCGCTGTGGACGATGCTCTTGTGCTTGCCATTGGCGACACCATAAGTCGTTATAAATGTATGCACCAAAGATTTTTTGTTGGCGGTCAGGTATCTGAACAGTCCCATTCTTTCACGGAGTTTTTTCTCGTAGTCTTGGGATATATGGTAAACACCTTCTGAGAATTTCATTTCACATAAATGAATTATACGGTCTGCCCGTTCAATAATCATGTCTATTTGCGCCCCCGGTATCTGTTCTTTCTCATCAGGCTTGCAATGCCATGTGGAAACAGATGTTCCAACCCCGGCAATTCCCAGTGCCTTCTTTATCTGATTATGATGCCGCAGACAGACCAGTTCAAAGCTTATTCCCATCCACGACGTGACACTTTGTGAATCAAAATTGTTGCTCCACCATTGTTCATCCTTGGTATTATTCGGTTCAATGAATTTATAATAAAACAGAGTATAGAAGTCCGTAAGGCGGAATATCGCCTGCCGCTTCTTGTTACCGTATTGCGACCATCTTTCTATAAAATCGCAACGCTCCAGATTTTTAATCACGCGGGTCAGTTTACCACCCTCCAAATTGATGGCTTTTGCGATTTCTTGAAATGTCAATCCCGACTTATGCGCACTCAACGCCTTGACCACACCGATATAATAATCCACATTTGCAAACAAAGCGTTATATAACTCATCAAATTCTATCCTTAATTTGCCATCATTTTTGAAACAAAGGATGTCGATATTTTGTATCAGGCTTTTCTCCGGTGACAAAATACTATAATAATAAGGTACCCCGCCCAATAGCATATAAGATTGCAATATCTGATACCTGTCCCAAAACATTTCCCGACTTTCCAGATATTTCTCCGTTTCAAGCAACGTAAACGGTGCAAGATGAAGCTGGCATGTGACACGGGCATGGAGACCTCCCTTGTTGCCGACCAGCTTGTCCCTCATCCAAGAAGTAGCGGATCCTGTTGCAATCATTACCACGTTTTCACAGCTCATTGCCCATCCGTTCCAAAAATTCTCTAAAGCTACCACAAAATTTGAACGACCTGAATCCATCCAGGGCATCTCATCTATAAACACGACTTTCTTCTTGCCGTCAGGCAGACTCTCCAGATAATCCTGTAATGCGTCAAAAGCGTCAAACCAATCTGAAAAGTGATAGCTTGAAACACCGGAATGTCCTTTGAGGACTTTGGCAAATCTTCTTAACTGGTTCTTGGTCGTCAACCCACGTACCCCGACAAACCAAAAGTCAAAGTGCTTTTCAAAATATTGCTCTATGAGGAATGTCTTACCTATACGACGGCGGCCATACACGATGACAAGTTCCGAACGGTCTGATTCCAGACAACGTTTGAGTTCGTCACATTCATATTCGCGGCCAATGAGTTTTTCTGTCATGCTTCTTTATTTTTTGGCAAAGTTAGCGGTTATTTTCGAATAGGATAATTATTTTGCCCATTCAAAGGACTTTATCTTGGTTTTTACAATGGATAAAGTCGGATGTGTGGTTGCGAAAAAGCAAAAGTGACTATCCCTAAAAATAGTTTACAGATTTGAGGGCGATTAACTAATCTGATTTACACCGTTGCAAACGGTTCTCTGTTTCGTTTTACACGTTTTATATCGGTTGACTGATTTGTTTTACAGCTTTGGCGTCTGTGAACTGTTTTTCTTTACACCTCCGGTAATAATCGGTCGGGGTGTCGTGTATCGTCCTCCATTGGCAAATTTACCAATTCCTAACCATATTGCAATATGGCTTGTCGTTTCTTCTTTGCCATTGGAAAACGAAGAAGATGACTGCCCCAAAATTATCCCGGAGCTACTGACGAGACTGCCCTGTTCCACGGGTTGCGCCAGCATCTTTTCTGAGCGCCATCCTCCGCATGCACGACTTCTGGTGTTTTGTTGCCGATACTCATGTGAGGACGTTCGGTATTGTAAAACGAGATGATACGTTTCATCTCCTCCTTGCATTTTTCTATCGTTGGTATCTTCATTTTATATAGCCATTCGGTTTTGAGTATTCCGTTGGTACGTTCGGCAACCGCATTTTCAAGTGGATCTCCACTCTGGGTCATACTTATCATTATATTATGCTTCTTTAATAAATGAACCCCGTCCGCCCCATTTACGTAATGATTCGGGTCCGTTTTCAATTCAAGTTTAGTTAATAATTTAGGAGCCTTCAAATGAGCCTCCAACATAGAATATAATAGGATTTCGCCTAATTCACCCTCATTACTTTCAGCTTTTCTTAGACGTTCTTTCGCTTTAGTTACTAATGTGTTATATTTTTCCTTTTCGCGCAAATCATCATATGTGCTTCGAGAAAGAGCATATTTTGTTAGAATATCTCCAAGATCTTCTACCAAATTTGCATATGAAAAAGCATTGCTGGATATTTTAAGGGAAAACAGATTAAGTTTGTTACCATTCTCCACTGGTTCATTTTCAAGAATCTTATGAAACAGATTCAAGAAGTTTTCAGGAACATTAATTCTTAATGGCATGCTATCAAACTGTTAAATCTGACCACTTCATAAGTTTCCCGTTCGAAGTTTTCATATTCTTCTCCCCGTTATAAATTGCGAAACATTGTTCTGACTCTGCCCCAGATAATTTGGCCCATTTAGCAATACCCTTGAAGAAATCCGATAAATAAGTCGCTCCTGATTTTATTTCATACGCATATTGTTTTCCGTTGATATACTGTAACAAATCAACTTCATTACCGGTGCTATCGCGCCAGAATGTGAGATTAGGTTCTTGCCCCTTATTATAGGTCGCTTTGATAAACTCATTGATTACGAGATTCTCAAAAAGACCACCACGCAGAAAATGTGTCGAAACCTGTTCAGGGGTTCGTATATCCAATAACGAACACGCTAACCCTGTATCGTAAAAATAGAGTTTCGGTGCCTTAACCAATCGCTTGGCATAATTATTGTAATCGGGTTTCAGCAAATAACAAATATAACTTGCCTCCAATACAGAAATCCATGCGGAAATTGTAGACACGGCTACTCCGCACTCATTCGCTAAAGAGGATTGATTGAGTAATTGCCCAATACGACCGGCACATAGCTTGATGAAGCGAATGAATTTACTCAAATCTCCAATGTTTTTCATCAAGCGCACATCGCGTTCTACATAGGTTTGAATATAGAACGAATAATAGTCAGATGGAGTCAGATCTTTATCATAAAGACGTGGATAAGCACCTTGGAAAATTTCCTTGTCAACAGTTTGCGGAAGGATTCCGCTTTTTTGCATTTCCACATGAGAAAAAGGTAATAATTTCAAAATAGCAGTTCTTCCTGCCAGCGATTGATTTATACTTTCCATCAACAAAAAATTGTGTGAACCTGCCAGCAGATACATTCCTTCCCGCCCCTCCTTATCCACATGAGTCTGAATATAGGAAAATAACGCTGGAACCCTTTGGACTTCATCTATGATTGTTTTATCCGGATAAGTTGCCAGAAATCCCCGTGGATCATCCGTTGCGAATAAACGTATATCAGGGTCTTCAAGCGAAATATATTTATAATCAGGGAATGAATGCCGCAATAACGTCGATTTACCCGATTGTCTCGGACCAGTCAGGGTTACAATCGGATACTTTTTTACGAACTCTAAAAGTTTTGTCTGTAACGTTCTTTCTATCATTGCTATTTTTATTTCTTGCAAATTTACGATTGAAAAATAAATTTGCAAATATATTATCACATTTTGTTCAATTCAATTTAAATGATTACTTTTGTACCAGTAACAATTACGCGAGCAGACACTTGAAAACCAATAGGAAACTATGACAGACAAGAATCCGTTACTAAATCGTTACAAGCGTACTTTTTGAAATAGTTATCACCTTGATAGTAAGGATTTTTGGAGAGATTGGTTCATAACCCCCTCTCTCCGCAGAAAAACAAAGAGTTAGCTAATCGCTAACTCTTTTTTTATTTCCGGTAAAAAGAGATGGAGAAATAAAAAAGTTAAAGATTCACAATAGAAGTGCAATTCTCCGTCGGCATGCCGACGGAGAATAAAGTCAGCA
>Ga0137306_101092_pt1 | contig 29918 bp, 39 predicted proteins | sample Inofroosms_March_FD_97187 | JGI IMG/M metagenome (GOLD analysis project Ga0137306, IMG submission 97187) | Mouse cecal microbial communities from Vienna, Austria - N-Acetylneuraminic and N-Acetylglucosamine D2O microcosms_March | ecosystem: Host-associated > Mammals > Digestive system > Large...
TCTGCTTCAATTACGTCTTGAAGCAGACCTACCGGAAAAGATACGCGGTGGCATGCTCGGCGGTCGTTTGCGCGCTCTTTATGGGGTTGATGTGGCCCTATGCGGTCGAACAGTCGAAGTCGCAGATCGCCGGCTGGCTTTCGGACTCCGCGCTGATGCTCGACGTGGCAGTAATCCTCACGTTGGAGGTCGCGGTACAGATGGCGTTCTGCGTCCTGTCCGCACATATCCGGACATCGGGCAAGGTAAAACCGCTGACGCTATGGACATACCGCATCCTGAGGTGGTTTCCCGGCGTGCTCGTCTTTCCCGTACTGTTCAGCCTGCTGGTGTCGGTCATATTCGCCCTGCCCGGCACATCGTTCCGGCTGGTGGCGTGGTCGTCGGCAGCGGCGGTGCTTGTCGCCATACCGCTGGCGACATACGGCGTTAAACGGCTGTTGCCAGAGAAAGAGATACGCCTCGAAGTGCTTTTCCTGTCCAACGCGCTCATTGCCTTACTGGGAGTCGTCGCCACGGTGAACGGCCGTACAGCCGTAGCCGGAATCAGCGAAGTGGACCCGGCAGCTCTGGCGGGCGTGTGCGGGCTTGCCGTGCTCGGCCTTATCGGAGGCGTCATACTGCACGTAATCGGATTGAAACGAATGTTTTCGACAAGCCGGGCGCAAAGCCGAACCTGTTCGGGCCATGCCGAGGCGGCAAAACCTGTATGTAAATGAAATTAATAATCAAAAACAGATAGAATTATGAACTACATCTCAGACATCCTCTACTGGATCTCGACAGGCCTGCTCGTGCCTGTCATCGTATTGCTTATCTTCTTTTTCGGACGAGCCCTGCTGCTGATAGGCGGTTTCTTCGGGCAATATATGGCCATCCGGCGCACAGCCGCCCTTCTGGGCAAGGAGCTGGACGGACTGAACAGGGACAATGTCGCGACACTCTCGGAGCGTCTGCCCAGGAAGAACCCCTCGCTCGTGGTGTCCTATATGAAGCGGCTGCTCGAAGCCGACGGCGCGGCGATGCGGCAGCGCCTGCTCGCCGATTTCGAAATCGGTGCGGACAAGGACCTCGCAACCTCGAAGACCCTCGGCAAGATGGGACCTATGCTCGGCCTGATGGGAACCCTTATCCCGATGGGGCCTGCGCTGGTCGGCCTATCGACGGGCGACATCGCCTCGATGGCCTACAATATGCAGGTGGCTTTCGCCACCACGGTGGTCGGTCTCTTCGCCGCAGCCATAGGATTCATCACGGGGCAGGTCAAGCAGCGCTGGTACCTGAAAGAGATGACCGACCTTGAATTTGTCGCAGCACTGTTGAATGAAAAACAGACCGGAGCATGAGACGCAGACTATTGAAAAGGGAGGAGGACAACGACCCGATGAGCGTCGTGAGCAACCTCTTCGACGTGGCGATGGTTTTCGCCGTGGCGCTCATGGTGGCGCTCGTGAGCCGTTACAACATGACGGAGATGTTCAGCAAGGAGGACTTCACGATGGTAAAGAACCCCGGCAAGGAGAACATGGAGATTATTACCAAGGAGGGCGAAAAGATCAACCGCTACACTCCCTCCGAGGATCAGGACTCCAAAGACGGGAAAAAAGGCAAAAAGGTCGGTGTCGCCTATGAACTCGAAAACGGCGAAATCATATACGTGCCGGAATAGCTCACATATCGTCGTCAATCGTTACCTCGCAGTCGAAAATGGCCTTGCTTCATTCCTCCTCGCCGGTAATTCCGATTTCCCGTCCGAGATGCGGTGCAAAGATTATGATTTGCCGCTGTCCGACATCCAGATGCCGTGAACCAACGGCTTCGAACTGTTGAAACATGCCCTGCAAAACACCTCGCCCGACATCCCCAAGAAGGTAACCAAGCTCATCGACGGAGAGCTGAAAGAGGTGAAGGTAGGCACCGGCGAGGCCATACAGCAAGATCGACGAGATACGCACCGCCTTCCCGGACTGGCTGCGCAAGCAGACGCCCGACTTCAAGGATCGGCTTACAGACCTCTACAACCGCACGTTCAACGGCTTCGTGCGCCCGAAGTACGACGGGGCGCACCAGACGTTTCCCGACCTCGACCTCAAAGGGCTGGGCATGACCGATCTTTACCGCAGTAAGAGGGATGCCGTCTGGATGGACAAGATGCTCGACGGCAATCATTGACCACGGGGCGCTCGGACGGCAAAAGCCGCAATGCGACGGAGGTAAACCATGCGATCGGCCGGCTTGCGGAAATTATCCGCGGCCACTACGACCGCATCCGCCGCGACCTCGGCTTCGTGACGGCCGAAGCGGTCAAAATGCCGTGAAGGGTATCGGGCAGAAGCCCACGACGCTGCTGGCGCTGTTTCGGGTGCACAACGTGGAGTTCGGCAAACGGGTCGGCATAGACCGCACGAAAGAGATCCTCGCCAGCTATGCGAGCTCTTGCAACCACCTCGCGGCGTTCGTGCGGTTTGATATTTATCATAAGTAGAAAACAAGCATCTGCGCTCGTACTTAGCCTGCAAAAGCTGCGACCGAGCTTTGACTGCCGCTGATACAGCGGCATTGTAATCGGTAACCGTAGCGACCGTATGCGCTTCAATTCGACATCCTCGGCCGATGTTTTTCACAGGGGCAAAGGTACAATCCTCGAAAACAGGATACAAAATGCAATTTGGCGGATATTTACGCATTTGTTACGTGGATTAAGATACCTTAAAAATTACATCTGACCGTTAGAATAATCCCCATAGGGCGCAACGCATAAGAATAGCGGTAATCCGTAATATCCGAAGTAATGACCGACCCGAAAGAACGAGTGTTCAGCAAATTTCTGGCATCCAGAGTATAGTAGAATTTCTTCGCTTTATAGGTGAGTTTGGCCCCCAGAAACACCATGTTGCGATTCCAGCCGCCTCCAATATTGAAAATGGTACCTATGGACAGAATCTGTTTTGAGACTTTGGCTTCGAGCATCAGACCGTGGGACAAATTCGGAACGTTTACGGATTCAATATATGTCAGTGCCCCATCATAACTATAAGCATACGTAAGATTGTTGTTGGCCCTCCAATAGGATGCTTTCACATTCGCAAATAACAAATCGAGAGCATTGCTATAACCAATTGAAGCCGTGTAATGTTGATTCTTCGTATTGCGCAGTATTCCGTCTTTGGTTGCTATATTGCGGTAATCCGTCATGATAAAACCGCCGTATATAAGATCCGAAAAGTGAGTTCTGAGTCGCGATCTGCGATGAATGGAGTGTCTGCACAGCATTATCAGCTTGCTTCATCCCGAAAATTTCCGGGAAAAGCATAGGTGTAACCCGCAACGAAGTCGGTTGACGAAGATACGTGGTATTCGACCTGAGATTAAGCGATAATTTATCGGTTATGGGAATTATCATCCGCAGATTGTTCCGAATCGAAAGAGCAGGCAATTCGAAAGATTGCCGGACCGGAACACCGTTGCTTAGTACATGACTATAATCCTTGTTGAAATCTCCGTTGAAACAGAGTGTATTGTCCAGATAACTCGTCTCTTTGTTGTTCTCTATGTTCAGACTCAGACTTACGATATCGCTCCGTTCGGAGGCTTCGGTAACTTCGGGTACCATAATCGGAGCCGCTCCTACGATATTGTAAACGGTCGTCGACCTCCCTTCGCTTTTCCTGAGATCGTGTGCATAGCTGACCTTCATTTTCATCAAGGCACTTTCCGTGAGCTTGAAAAGAAAATTGCTTGAAAGCGCATGAATGTCGTTATCCATATAAAGGTTTTCATCCAGCGGCGGCACAGCGGGAAGCAACATTCCATTGTCTACCCCCGTAACATCCTTTCGCCGTAAGACACCGATATCCCAGGATCGTTTCCCCATCCCCTGTTATCGTCCATTCCGTAGGTTCGATCTCCTCGCTGTATATGTAATCGATGTTTTCGATTCGAAGTATGATGTCACGCGACGATTCACGGAGAGGTCTGTATATATCGTAATATGTCGCGGTCTGATCTCGGGGAATTACCGAACCTGTCACATTCGTAAACGAATAGACGTTATTCCGGTTTTCCTCCTCATAAACCACACATTGTATGGAATCTCTTATATAGAGATTATAAGTTCAGCCTGCTGCCTATTTCCAGGATAAAGGGCTCCGAATAGTGTCTCCTCGAAACGGTATCGGCCAAATAACTGAAATTATAGCAGACCCGAAAGCTCTGGTCGTCTATCTTTTCACGAGTTTGGAAATCCCTCACGGTGGGGAAATATCGGTTCGTACTTATTACTTAGTATTGAAGATTCAGATGTCCGGTACAAAATATTTATGGATAGTATTCAGCACACAATATGGTCCTTGTTGGAGCAGTACCCGCAGCACACGTTTTTATTTTCAGATAAAGCGCCTTAACGGTGGCCTTATCCGAACGGAGCCTCTCAGCCTCCGATTTTACTCTCCGATTCGGTTTTTCAGGTCCATGCGCTCATGCAAAATTCTGACGACCTCCACCGCGCATTCGGAGACCCACCGATAGAAAACGATGTGTTTCCCCGTTCGGTAACCGAACAATCCTGCCATGATTTGAGTGTACTCCTTGCCCTGCGGCCGGGGGCTGTCGGCAATCTGCCGGCAGGTATCAACGAGCAGCGTATAATACTTGTCGGCTTGGGCTTCGGACCATGTTTCGACAGTACAGTTCCAGATGGCTGTAAGGTCTTCGACAGTCTTGTGCGAGAAGAGCATATCAGCCATTCTTCCGCTGTGTTTTCAATGTCCGAAGATGCTCTTGCGGATCGAAGCCGACGGCGATGCCGCTGCTCACGCCCTCGTCGATCGCACTCTTCAATGCTGCGACCTTGTTCTCCTGCTCCTCCAAAAGCCGCAGGCCGGCACGCACGACCTCGCTGGCATTGTTATAGCGCCCCTGTGCGATCGTGGACTGGATGAAGTTCTCGAAGTAAGTTCCCAAAGCTACCGATGTCGTTTTCATAAGCTGCCCTCTTTTTTGCAAAGTTGCCAATATTTGGTAATACAAAAAATTTTAGGCCTGTTTTATTGTCTTCTCTCGGGCGAATTATCCGCCCGCTCCTTTTTCAGTTTACGGAAATTGCTGAAATTACACTCTATGAACCGCACCTCGATGCGCTTCAATCGCTCGACCAAACGCTGCATCCAGCCGTCGAAATACTCCTTGTCCACAATCATAGCTGCGCTTATTCTTTACTTCGATTTACGCAACGATCCCGCAATACCCGTTTGATTTCGCCCAACGTGTAATAGAATTTGTGGTTCAACGCCGAATAAGAGATCGTCCGATCCGACCGAAGCCGCTGCAAAGTGCGAGGGCTGATGCCCAAATACCGGCATACCGTGTCCCCGTCTACCCAATCGTCGTCCGACGTAGCGGTTTGCGGTTTTTCACGGGCAACAGTCTGCTCTATCTTCTCGATACGCCCGACAAGCTCCTTGTAGTCTTTCGCGCCGATGATAATGAATTCCATAATCCTTTGTCGTTTTATCGGGGTTATCGAATCCGATGAATACGAGGTCGGGGCTCTTTATTTTACGACACCGTTAAATAGCGATTTATAGCGTGATGCAGGTTCGGTTTTATGTAAACGGTGGAAAATGCAGGTCGAAAAACTCGTGACGGACTTTGACGTTTGGTTTATATACTACTGATATTTATTGCTGTATCAATAAAATGTGAATGCTCTGATTTTGCCATTTCTTTTGCAAAATCAGAGTATTCAAGCCTGCTTGCCTTAAATCCTTTACTCGGTATTATTCGGCATTATTTCTTATTGCGAGGCCTCCATGTCTGCATACGTTGCAGCAAAGCCTGTTTCGCTTTGTCGAGCCACGGAGTAGGATTGTTGCGCAGTTTCATATCGCAAAACGTGCGCGAGAGATTCGCATCGAGACGGATATTGAAGACGCTGGCAATATAGGCCGCCAACTGCGTTAGCGGTACGTTTCCGAAGCATCGTTTGATGTCTAACGGTCGATTGCCTTGATTTCGTCTATCTGTTATCCATGTAAAATTAGATACGAAGTGATTATAAGCGGAATAAAAATGCTCTCATTACAAGAGCTAAAAGAGAGATTTGGATACCGGGAAAATGAAGTGATTCTGAACACTTGACAGCCCCACCCATTGCCTAATTTAACGTAAAGAATTAATTCTTAAAGAAATATCAAAGATGCGAATGAGTGAGCGCAAATGCAAATCCATTTGCAATTTGCCGAACGAGAGTATCTTCGGCGAAGCCAGTGTACGAATAAGCGAGGCCAAAGCTGCTTTACCCGTGTTTTGTGGGACGATTGTATATTCGGCTGACTTAACGCAGCTATCTTTCAGACGTTTTGCTCGCGGCCGAGCTCTGCGGGCGTGTCTTGCAGCAGCCCCTCGGCCTCGAACATGGGACGGTAGAACTCCGCTTTCCACTCCACAGGGCGCGGGTAGGCGCGCGAGGATGATGGCATGCGGTAGAGACGCATGCTGCGGCCGGCGTATTCGAATCGGGTGCAGCCTCCGATCGGAGGTTGTTCGCAGCCCATGACGGCGCATAGCGTATCTGTGGCCTTCTGTCCCGTGGTAGCTATTGCACGGCAGAGGGGGACGGCGGCCAGCAGCGCCGGCAGGTCGACCTCGCGCACTACTTGAAGGAAGTTGTCGGAAGCATTGTTTTTAAGTCGTATGACTTCGACGGCCGTATCGTATAGCGCCAGCCCGCGTTCGTTGCAGAAGTCGACTATGCGCGCCTTGTCGAAATGCCTGCGGTCGTCCGAGAGGAAGTGTTCGCGCTCGCCGTAGAATATGTGTCCGATGATCCTCCACATGTCGTTTTGCAGATTCGGGTAGAAGAAGTCCATCGACCAGCGTATGCGCTGCGGCGGAAAGCTGCCCAGCATCAGCAGGCGGGCGTTGGCGGGTAGGAAAGGTTCGAGCGGGTGCAGCTCCGAAATATTGTCGGTCGTGTTCATAATAGCGACGATAGATTATTCGAAAAAACGTTCATCGAAGTTTACCAGATATACGCGCTCGGTGGCGCGCGTTATGGCCGTATAGAGCCAGCGGAGCATATCGCGCGTCATTGCTTCGTCGCCGAACAGACAGCGGTCGACGAATACCGCACGCCACTGTCCGCCCTGTGCCTTATGGCATGTGACGGCGTAGGCGAACTTGACCTGCATGGCGTTGAAGTGGGGATTCTCGCGGATCGAGCGGTAGCGCTTGATCTTGCTGCGTATGTCGGCATAGTCTTTCTCGACCTCGAAAAACAGCTGGCGGCTCTGCTCGGCCGTCAGCGACGGCGCTTCGGACTGCAACGTGTCGAGCAGCACCTTGCACTCCATCTCGAAGTCGTCGTAATCGGGGAACGACAGCACGGCGTCGACGAAGCGGAACCCGTAAAACTCCTCGAAACGCCGTATACGTTTCAGCCGCGCCGTGTCGCCGTTGGCGACGAAGCTCATCGGCGAGTTGTCGATGCGCTCGGCGAAGTGGTAGTTGTTCTTGACGATCATCAGCATATCGCCGCTCTCGATCTCCTCTTCGGCCGAGAGCGTATAGCGGCGTATGCCCTCATTGTAGCGGTTGGCGCGTTTGTTAGAGCGGGTAATGACGATCGTCTCGTCGCGGCCGTAACGGTCGTAACACTCTTGCAGGCACTCCATAAGCTCGCCGCCGCCGATCGAGCGGAAGTCATCGTGCGATAGGGCGAAGCGCGGTATCTCGCACAGGTTGTTTTCGATCATGCAGCGAATAAGCGTCGCGTTGAACAGTATGCCCGAATCGGCATTCTGACGCACCACCTCGTCCATGACTGCGTATTCGACCTCGCCGTAGGGCAGCAGCTCGGAGGGTTCGAGCGCAGGGCTGAAATCGCGCCCGACGGGGGGCAGCTGCGCATCGTCGCCGACTAAGATAAGCCTGCATTCGTGCCCGCGGCGCACGTACTCCATAAGGTCGCCAAGCAGATCTCCGCTGCCGAAAGGGCTGCCGGCGGTATCGCCCGAGGAGAGCATCGAGGCCTCGTCGACGATATATACGGTATTGCGGTCGCGGTTGATGTCGAGCGAGAATTTAGATTCGTAGTCGGCCGTAGTACGTTCCCGGTAGATCTTCTTGTGGATCGTATAAGCCGTCTGAGAGGAGTAATGCGCGAGCACTTTGGCGGCGCGGCCGGTGGGTGCGAGGAGTACGCACTTAATGCCCAAATCCTTCATCGCCGCGACGAATGCCGAGATGAGCGTGGTTTTGCCCGTACCGGCATATCCGTTGAGAATAAAAATTTTCGAATAATCCTCGTCGGCCATGAACGACGACAACGATTCGATTATCTTTTTTTGATTAATAGTTGCGTCGAAAGGAATTTTTGCGTAAATTTGGGTCGAAATATGTGTGCTGTGCATGCTGCAACCTATTTTTTAGTAACGAAAACTGATACAAACTTAATAACAAATATTCTAAAATGAAAAAAGTAACAGAGATTTTGTTGGCGGTAGTCATCGTCGTATTATGCTACGTTATTTTCAAGCAGATTCAAGGTCCTGTCCAGTTCGAGAAAGAGGCTGCGAATCGCAAGGCCGTCGTCGTCAAGAAGATCAAGGACATCAGAACGGCTCAGCAGGAGTACAAGAAGGCCAAAGGCAAATTCACTAATAACTGGGACGAGCTTATCGCGTTCATCCTCGAAGATACGATCGAGTACAGAAGCGAGATCTACGACGAGAACAATCTCGAAAATGCCGCTATCCTCGAACAGCTGCGCAAGCAGGACAAGAATTGGAAGAATGAGAAGATAGTCCGCGTTGCCGTCAAGGATACGATCTTCGATATCAAGGACAAGATGCCCTACTCGCTCAGCGATGCCGATATACGTAAGCTGCCCTATATTCCGTTTACGAACGAGACCAAGAAGTTCGAGCTGGATACGGCTACCATTACCACGGCCGGTTTGCAGATTCCCGTCGTTCGCTGCCATGCGGCTTATATCGACTTCCTCGATACCGATACCTATAATCAGGAGGTATGGAACCTGCTGTCAGACGAGTTCAACCTCTTTGCGGCACAGAGCCAGAACGACGAGATCGCCGGTATGGGCTTGAAGCAGGCTATCGACGAGGGTCAGGTATCGATCCGCCATTTCGGCGTGACGTTCGGATCGTTGGAGACGTCGACCAACGAGGCCGGTAACTGGACAGGTGACAGCGCCAATGAGTAGAGTCGAAATATATAACGACAGGGTGTCCATTCAACTACCGTTGGGTGGACACTCTTTTTCGGCGGATGATATATCCGCCGACGTTATCGGCGGCACCCAGTTTGTCGAGATCATTCTGCCGTCGCGACAGACAATGCTGGTGCCCGAGCAGGAGTTCGATGCGAACGTTGCCGGGGCGTTGCTGTCGGCAGCCGGTATGCCGTGCCGTGATGGGCAGTGCGCCGTTTATACCCGGCCGCTTTGCGGCATGGTCGGTATTATGGCCGTAGAGGATTCGCTGCATAAGATGCTGCGAGGAGTGTTCGGCGAACGTATGTACTACTCTACCCCGCTTCTTTCTGCTGCGACGCTTGCGCGCGGAGTCGTTTTACAGAGGATAGACGATCTGCTTTTCGTGCGCATATATGACGACGGGCTGCAAATGGCCGAGGTCATGACCGCCGCAAACGATGCGGACGTAGTTTATCTGTTGTCGACGATCGACAGAGAGTACCATATATATAATACGGAGTGTCGCATTGTCGGCCAATCGGGCGGATTGATCGAAATATGTAAAACGATATTCAAACACGCTTCATGCGAATAATAAGCGGTAAATACAAGGGACGGGCTATCAACCCGCCGAAGAATCTCCGTGCGCGGCCGACGACGGATTTCGCGAAGGAGAATCTGTTCAATGTATTGAACAATATGATCGACTACACCGAGTGCGACGTGCTCGATCTGTTTTCGGGCACGGGGTCGATCAGCTACGAATTTGCCTCGCGCGAGGCGCGCAGCGTAACGTCGGTCGAGATAAATGCCGTGCACCATAATTTTATCCGGCAGACTGCCCGAGCGCTCGGATTCGAGAATTTCTATGCCGTCAAGGCGAATGTCTTTCTCTATTTGAAGAGCTGCGGCAAGCAGTTCGATATAATTTTTTCGGATGCTCCGTACGATCTCGAAGGTTCGGAGCAGGTAATCGACCTTGTTTTTTCGAACGGATTGCTGCGCGAGGGAGGTTTGTTGATTTTCGAGCACTCGAACAAGCAGGATTTTACCTCTTACGATAACTTCTGTCAAACAAGGAGTTACGGAAACGTGCATTTTTCAATGTTCGAAAAATGATATTTTTTCGAAAAATAATGTCTAAAAAATTTGGAGGTTCGGAATTTTGTTGTACCTTTGCATTCGCAATCGGGAAGCAACGAGGCTCTCGAAAGCAACCAGAACGGTGCGTTAGTTCAGCTGGTTAGAATACGTGCCTGTCACGCACGGGGTCAGGGGTTCGAGTCCCCTACGCACCGCTGACAAAGAAACGAGATGGTTACAGCAACCGTCTCGTTTTCTTTTGTTTATACCCTATCGCGCGATGCGTCAAATCGTTAGGAAATCCATTTCAGGTTACATATGACTTACGCGAAATCGCCCCGAATCCGTTCCTGCGGACACTTCGGGACGCCCGAACGTAACCCATTCGTAACCGGCGCATCGCAATCGCGTAACCTTGCCTCGGCTTGTCTTCGCGGCGTCCCTCATTGACTTTACCTATTTGTCAATCAAATAGTTGTGTTGGACTATTTTTGTCATACCTAATGGAGATGGACATTTACCATGGTATGAAAAAATGATAAAAGAGATACGCTCTTGGGATATTTTAGAAAAACTACATACATATTTTGATTTTGATGGGTACTTTGCAAAAATCAGAAAAAAGTGCAACAGCCATAATCATTACAATTCGTTTCAATATATGATAATGAAATTATGAACCATCATCGTGAAACAGAACTTGATCAGCTATCCATCTGTTTGAAAGACATTTTTTCACTTCATTTCGCATATTGTATTTCTCTTAATGCACCATATATTATGGCTTCAGATTATGTCGATGCATTAGACTGTGGAATGACGCCAGATAAAGATTCCCAATATTGGGTAGCGCCTTTCGCCCAAACTATATTTGATAAATACATAAAATCACGACGACCCAAATTAGCCGCTTATTTAAAAGAGTCATGCGGCATGCAATTGGAATAGTTATTTATAATTTCTCATTCTATTCAACACCCTTCTGAATGAACTGAATTCGGAGTATCTGCGCTTGCCGGTGATGGTGATGTAGAAATCCTCCAACCGCTCGTAAGCCTCCAACTGCGTCGGATAGAGGTCACGCATACGGAGATATAGTTCCACGAAGCCCTCGAACGAGAGGAAATGCCGCACTTCGGGTTCGAGCGGATTCATCGCCGACAGTTCCGCCTCGACTTTCTCGCGTTCGGCCGTAATTACCGGTGAGTGATAACGTTTGTATTGCTTTCGGTTCATCTTTGACGCACATTTGCTACGCTCGGCATAGTCTGCGAGCCGCCTCTGCTCTCGCTCATCGCAAATGTTCATTTTTCTGCTGTTCATAATCGTATCGTGTTATAAGGTCAATAATCCTCTGTTTTCATACGGGTTGTGCTCGTCGTCGGCCTGTGCGGTCATCCATTCGCCGAGTGCCATGATCGCCGCGACGATGCCGTCGATCTTCTGCGTCGATTTCTCCTTGTCGGGTTTGATGTTGCCCGCAGAATCGGTCTTGACAAGCGTCGATGCGAGCATCCACCGCAGGACCGGATTGCCGAAGTGTTCGATTTTCCCGGTCAGTACCAATTTCTCGAACTCCTTGGTCGGCGCCGACATCGAGCCGTAGCCCTGTCCGAATGGGTTGCACTCCATACCTTCGTTCTGCAAGTCGATGATCGTCTGCGAAGAGTTCCAGCGGTCGTAAGCCGATGTCCGCAGCTCGTAATCGGCCACGATACGCAGGATATCCGCCTTAACGAAGTCGTAATCGATGACATTGCCCGGCGTAACGGTTACATAGCCTTCTGCCACCCATTTGTCGTAGTTGATATTCTCCTTGCGGATCTTCTCCAACATCTTCTCTTCGGGAATCCAAAAGTACGGCAGCAACTGGAAACGGTCGTTCTCGTGGAAAAGCAGCACATAGGCCGTAATGTCCGATACGTTCGAGAGGTCCAACCCGCCCCAGCAGGCGCAGCCTTTCAGGTCGGCAGGATCGGTCGTACCGATGCATTTCATCCAAACATCGTCCAAAATCCACGTCCGTTCGGCATCGACCCATAGGTTCACGTTCTTCGTCATCACGTTGCGGACGGCTTCGGGTCGATTCTTGGCATCCTTGACTTGGTCGGCAAGGTAGTCCGCGCTCAAACTCACGCCGAGGTTGGGGTTGGCTTTAATCCACATCTTCGTGTCGTCCCACTCCGACTTGTCGTCGAGCGTATAAATGATCCCGAACAACGAATCGTCCTCGTTCATACCGCGCAGCACTTTGATGACATTCTCCCGATAGGCATAGCAGGCTCCCGACTTGTTGAAACCGGCTGTCGTGATGATGAACATCAGCGGTTGCCGCCGTGCGCCGAAAGCCGACTTGATAACGTCGAACATTCCGCTGTCCTTGTGGGCGTGGAACTCGTCGATGATGCCGCAACTCGGATTCAGACCGTCGTGCGTGCCGTAATCGGACGAGAGAGGCTTCATCGTACCGCCTTTGAGTTCATAGACGATCGAGTTGCGGTATGGCGTGAGGTAGTTTTTCAGGGCGGTCGCCTTGACGATCTCCACAGCATCCGAGAAGCATATCTTCGCCTGATCCTTGACCGTCGCGGCCGAGTAGACCTCCGGGCGGCTCTCGCCATCGGCGAAGAGCATACGCCCTTGGTATGTTTGAGTTTCTCGATGAAATGGATAGCGCGCATTGCGGCTTTCTTATCGAAGTACCACCCTTTGTCCAGTGCACGGTCGAGGTCGGTGTAGTAACGTTCGACGGCGAGGCGGACATATTCGCAGGCGAGAATATCGCCGGAGCGTACCTGCTCGGCATAAAGTTCGGCAGGATATTTTTTGACAGCAGTCATATTGCGATAATCTGCTTTATCTCCTCGAACTCGGCAAAATCGTCTTTCGGCGTATTATCCGAAAGCAAAGCCGCCACGCGGCTGCGACTCGACGGAGTCAATCCGAACTCGGTAGCCAGTGCCTTGGCGTTGGCGAGCGCCGATTCCGCAATCTTGCGCTTGGGGTTGACGACCGTCGCCGTACCGTGTTTCGTCATCACTTCGATGGTGTATCCCTCTTTTTCGGTTTCGCGCATCATATCGTGGTACAGCCCCATTTCGCGAGCATAAGCGACGAACAGATCCACACCGACAGCATCCAACAGGCATTTGTGGATCAACTCCGTCGCCACGACCTCGAACACCTTTTTCGCCGTACCTTTCAGACCGGAGCGCGGCAATGCCGCGACGGCGGTACCGGCAGAAACCGCGTCACCGGCCATCCGGCACGGCTGGTCCGTACCCCGTAAGGATTTCAACTCATCAGGTATTTTCTTGCGACCTTTCGCCATTTCAATATTTCATTATCCAATAGAAATTCTATTTATAATTTGCCGATACCGGCAAATATCGCTATCTTTGGCATCAAAATCGGAATCATACTTGCCGATAGACAGAGTTTATGGAGTATATTTCAGTAGTGGCATTCGCCGAGAAATACGGCATTTCGGAGCGCACAGCGCGTAATTATTGCGCCGAAGGGAAAATCGAGGGTGCATTTCTTACGGGAAAGACATGGAACATTCCCGCCGATGCTGCTTTGCCAGCGCGCAAACGTCGCCGCTCGAAACTGTCGCCACTACTTACCGCACTGCGCGAGCAAAAGGCTATGCAGCTCAAAGGCGGCATTTACCACAAGACGCAGATCGATCTGACCTACAACTCCAACCACATCGAGGGCAGCCGACTGACGCACGACCAGACGCGTTATATCTTCGAGACGAACACCGTCGGCATCGAGGGCGAAAGCGTCCGTGTAGACGACATTATCGAAACGACGAACCATTTCCGCTGTATCGACCTCGTTATCGACCGTGCCGAGGAGCGGCTGACCGAGTCGCTGATCAAGGAGCTGCACACCCTACTCAAATCGGGCACCTCCGACAGCCGCAAGGAATGGTTTGCCGTCGGCGCCTACAAACGTCTGCCCAACGAAGTAGGCGGACAAGAAACGACCGCACCCGAACACGTCGGCCGGGAGATGAAAGCGCTCCTTGCCGAATACAATGCCAAGCGGCAAAAATCGTTTGCCGACATTCTCGACCTGCACCAGTGCTTCGAGACGATCCATCCGTTCCAAGACGGCAACGGACGTGTCGGGCGGCTCGTGATGTTCAAAGAGTGCTTGGCAAACGGCATCGTGCCGTTCATCATCACCGACGACCTGAAGATGTTCTACTATCGCGGTTTGCAACGCTGGCCGGAAGTTCGGGAGTATCTGACAGACACCTGCCTGACGGCGCAAGACAACTACAAGGCGGTACTCGACTATTTCAAAATCGAATATTGATTCCGCTCGATATTTCAAAGAGCATTTTATTCTCGCAATACGTAGTTTCCGTTTCTCTCGATTCTGCACGCGCGTGCAGAAGACTTGGGGCGCGATTGCTTTTCGCAGGGTCCGAAGGATTTTCGACCTCTCCCCGTCTTCGGTCGGGAGCGGACCTCGATCACGCAACTCTTTGATACCCACTGTCGGGTTTCAGCGAGTTATGTAAAATCGCAATGTTTTGTCAGTTAAACATATAGCGTAATTCATTAATTCACTGTACTTCAATCATCGGTGCGGTTTGCCGCCGCTGTTCAATATCGCATCGCCTATGGTCATAGACGGCGAGTGATGGAGCAGTCGTCGCTGCTGCGCCATCTCGATATAGATGCGCGTGGTCTTCGTATCGGAGTGTCCCATCATATCCTTGATCGTCTCGATGTCTATGCCCTGTTCGACCATCAGCGCCCCGAACGTATGCCGCAGCGAATGCGCCGAAATCTTCGGATGCGAGATGCCGATGCGGGCGAGACGTTGTTTGATGATCCGCCCGATCGTCTGCCGCACGAGCCGGTTGTCGCATTGCGCCTTGTGGGATACGAAGAGCGGAGTACTGCTGTCGAAGTCCCTATCGGCGATATACTCCTCCAGCCACGCGACCGTGTCGGGATGCAGCACGACGATCTCGTTCTTGTCCGTGCGTCCCTTGCGCTGGATGCGGAGGATCGGCTGCCCCTCGCGTTCGGCGAAGTCGCCGATGTCGATACGCTCCACCTCGCAGGTGCGAAGCCCGTTGAAGAGCATCAGCGAAATCATCAGTCGGTCGCGGCGGCCGATGGCAGTCGAGGCATCGATGCTGTCCAACAACCGGAACGCCTGCTCCGCCGTCAGCGGCAGTTTGCTGTACTCCGTATGGCGTTTGCTGCTGCGGATCCCTGCGGCGATATTGTCGTAGTAGCCCTGTCGCTCACAGAAGCCGTAAAACAGCTTGAGGATCGTAACGAGGCTGTTCACGGTATAGACGCTCTTGCCTTCGGCTTGCAGCTGCTGTTTGTACTCCAAGACGTGCCGACGCTCCGGAGAACGGGTATCGACATCGTGCGCCGACAGCCACCGGAACCACAACGCAATCTTGCGCCGGTAATCCCGTTTGGTGGCGGGAAGTATGTCGCACTCCGAAATCCATTCGGAGATGATTTCATTCAGGTTAAGGGTCGTTCGCATTTCGGTTCATGCCTACTCGAAAAAGGGATGGAATGGGTGCCAACATTGCCCTTGGACTGATTGCAAATCACGCATCCGTTCCATTCGGTTCCGATTACATCATAGGCATTCGTTTTAGAGGTTCGACATCGTGTTATCTTCGCTCCCGAGCGCTCTTGCGGTTGTGGCAGGAGTTGCAGAGGGATTGCAGGTTCTGCAAGTCGAGCGGCGCCCCGCCCCGATTGATCGGGACGATGTGGTCGACCATCTGCGCCGGAGTATGCCGGTCGCTTTTCAGGCACTCTTCGCACAGCGGTTGCTGCTCCAACTTGACGAGGCGCAGTTTCCGCCATGCAGCGGAACGGTAGAACTCCGTGTTGGCGTGGCGGCGTCCCGATTGCGGCTTATGCTCCGGCAGCCACGGACGGCGGACGGTACGTTTGAGATGCGGCATCGTCAGAAGATGATTTCGGGGTTCAACGGCAGGTCGTGATCCTCGGTCTCGAAACCGACGATGCGGATGATCCTCGCATCGGGATAACGTTCGCGAAGCTCGCGCGCGGAGATGCCGTACTTGGCGAAGTCGGCGGTATAGGCTGCTGGACCGTACTGTTCCGTATTGCGGCGGAGGTTTTCGATTTCGACCTCCGTCCATTTCTCCATCTCGCCGTTATGGGTCACATACTTGCGGCGGCCGTCTTCCAAATGATGAATGATTCGTTGCAGTTTCATATCGTGTTCTGTTTTTTAGAAGTTGTTCAATGCTTTTTGCGAATGAAGATTATTAGTTATTTTTTGAGAATATTTATTCGGTTATGTGAGGAGAATGGCGGCTCCCATTTGACGAGCAAAAGCGGATAAATAGACCAAAAAGAGCCATAAGATTGATTTGTAAAAAGCATTAAACAACTTCTTATGTCAGCGCAGGCTCTCGCCCTCGAACTTTACCGGACGGCACAAGCGTGTCAGCCGGTCGAAAGTCCGCTCTCCATAGCGGCCGAGCAGCTGTTCGCGTGTAAGGTTCGTCGAGAGGAACAGCGGACGCAGATAACGTTCGGCAGCGTTGATGACGCGGTTGAAACCCTCGTACTTCTCGCCGTAGTCGTTCACGAGCGGCTCGACGCCCAACTCGTCGATAATGGGATAAGCCGTGCGGGTCAGGTAGTCGAGATTCGTCATTTTCGGGTCGTAGCCGGCTGTCCGCAGAGCAAGTTCATAAGGTTTGGAAAGTTCGTCGGCGTGAATGGCGACCGTCATCCGCTCCTGCATCGCCAGCAATACGGGAACGACGCCCGTAAGGATGATGCTCTTGCCGCGTCCGCAATCTCCGTAGAGCAACAGTCCGCGCCCTTCGGTCGAGGCCATCCAGTCGATGATCCCGGCATATTCGGGCAGGTGGCGGTAGCGTACAATCGAAGTATCGACCCTCCGGAAGATTTCGCAGAACAGACCCTCGCAATAGTCCCTGTCGCCCCACGAGAGGTCGTGCGGCGAACGGGCGACGAGGCGTTTGTCTGCAACCATGCGGTCGATAAGCGATGCGATTCGGTTCATACGGTGTGTCGTTTTTTCGTGTGAAAATAGTTTCGTCGGTATTTGCGCAAAGAGGTCATTGTCCCACATTTCATTTGCGGTCGAGTTTTCCCAATAACCGTCGGGTACGTTCGTCGGTCGCTGGATGGATGATCTGTCCGGGATGCTGTCCTCACGCAGACTGTGCCGGGTGCAACGGGAACAGTCCCGCCCAGTTGTTGGCGATGCTGCGGTCGATGATGGCAGCGGCAACCGCCGGATCCTCGCCTGAAAGGCTGCGTAGCAGCGACAGACATTTCCTCGCTCCCGACTCGCTGCGATAACTCTCGCGACGAATACGCTTGTACTCCAGCCATACGGTCATCGGCTCCCGCCACGCTGGTTCGAGCATCGAGAGGAACTGCGCATGGTTCAGACGCGGCATTTCTCTCTTTTTCGCGCAACTTTTTCTCTCTTCGCCCGCTGAATCCCCTTTTTCTTTTTTGCTTGTTTTTTCTTTTTCAGAAGAATCTCTGTTCAGTCTATGTATGGTTGCAGACAGCATCGCACCTTGCAACGCTTCGGACGGATTCGTGTCGGATTGCGTTGCAGTCAGCGTAGTACGTTGCGACGCAAACATCCGCTCGAACGAATGCAGCCGATAAAGCGCGCTCCGATTGCCGCCTCGTTCCTCCACGGAGATAATACCTCTATCCGTCAAAACCTTACGCATCCGCCAGACGGTCGATCGGTCGAGTTTCGTGCGGCTCTGCAATACGGAGAACGATACCGCGAATTCGTCGCGCCAGCCGCAGCGGTTCGCCGTGAACATCAAGGCGTACCACAGCACGATGGCATTGGACGGCAGCTGTTCGGTTTCGAGCCACTCGTTGAAAAGTTTTATCTCCGTGAGGTAGTTCATCGTCGTCCGAATCTGCCCAATACCCGTTGCAACTCGCTTTGGCGCGGCTCCGCCGGTCGTGCGACCAGCCCCATGTGCACGAGCAGGTCGATTTTGGGGATTCGGATCCCTCCGTTGGCATGGACCTTTCGGATGCCGTATCGTCGGCAATCCCGATCCAGTTGCCGCAGCGACTTGCCGATCAGATCGGCAGCCTCCTGACGGGTCATCAGAATCGTTTCGGCCGACTTGTCGTCCATCGTCTTCAACTCTTCGACCCGCTGTTGCAGCGAGAAGATGCATCCCTGCATATCTTCGATGATAGCGTCTGATTTCATAATCTTTCCGTTTCGATTTCCGTGGACAAAGTTCCGAATAGTCGAAAAATAAAATGCGGGCAGTACCCGCATTACTACCCGCAAGAATATTTCTATTCGTCTGCTATTCAGTATGTCTATTTCGCGCTCTTTTCGATCAGAGCATCGATCAGCCGTTCCAAGAAATCCGTACTCTTCGTCTTGCGGTTCAAAACCTCCTCGCGGATTTTATAGGCATTCGGCAAGGAGACATTGAGCGTCTTTTCGGCGAATGCCACCAACACCGAAAACGGAGCGTATTTACCTACGGCATTCAAAATCGGACCGAGATACTCCAAAGCGGAGAGCAGCTCTACCAAATCCCGCTTCGTAAACTCCGAACTCCAAAACAAATCCGGAATATCGTTTTTACGTGGCGGCTGGAACAACGACGGATGCACGACCCGTTCATTCAAAAGGCTCAACTCCGATTCGACGATTCGTTTGGCTGCTGCGATATAACGGGAAGCAGATACCTCGCCAACGTTCGATTTAACCCGTGTACGCGAAGGATACAACATTTCCAACCGTACTTGCGTATGCGTCAAAATCCGAAAAAGCAGTTTATAATCGGTCGTATTGTCGCAGACTTCGATGACCGTGCGGAGAAAATCGTCGTAGGCCGATTCCAATTCTTCTCGACGACAAGGACGAGATGCGGATAACAGGTTCATGAACGATATGTCGTTCAGCGGATTCATAAATATCTGCGAATATCCGATGAACAACATGCATCCGGTTCTCCATTCGAGATATGCGGAATATTCTCCCGAATTTTATCGATCGACCAATCCCACCATCGCAATCGCAGCAAGCGGTCGATCGTATCCGCATCGAACCGCTTACGGATCTCGCGTGCAGGCACTCCGCCCACGATCGTATAAGCCGGAACATCTTTCGTCACGACAGCCCGCGCTCCGATGATCGCGCCGTCGCCGATATGAACGCCAGCCAAGATGACCGCCTCGAATCCGATCCAGACATCGTTGCCGATAACGATATCGCCCTTATCTTCCCAAGCCGACGCGACATCGGCCCGATCCAGTCCCCATTCCTCGTAAAAGAGAGGGAAAGTATAGGTGGAAAGCGACCGTAGCGAGTGATTGGCACAGTTGAACAGGAATTTCGCGCCGCAGGCGATCGAACAGAACTTGCCGATAACGAGCCGTTCGCGATGGACCGGATAGTGATACAACACATTGTTCCGCTCGAAATCGCACGGGTCATTTACGAAATCGTTGTAAATCGTATAGTCGCCGACCTCGATCGACGGATCGCGGACTACAGCATTCAGATAAACCGTTTGCAGGTCCCCGGTACGGGGGTATTTTTTTGTCATCATTTGTATTATCGATATAGTAATGCAACCCCTCGCAAGGGGTGCGATCTTGTTGTTTGAATAATCGATTGAAAATTCCGGGAGATAGGGGCATAATGAACCGATGCCGAAGAGAGACTCCCCGACACACCCGGAGCAGGATAGTTATATGCAGCGTTGCCACTTCATTGTGACACAAAAGTAGATCAAAAAACCGAAATCCAAAAACTCCGTTTCGATTTATGATCGTCCGCCGCTGCTCTGCATGTATTTGGTTATACGGTCAACGTATCGATCTCCTTTTGCAAAGCGTTGAGGAAGCGCGCCGCATGGGCGCCGTCCATCTGGGTGTGGTGGAACTGGAACGAGACCGTAAGCGTAGTTTTCAGCCAACGGCGCCGGTATTTGCCCCAGATCAGGAACGGATTGTTGAATACGCCGCTGTACATACCCACGGCGCCGTCTATTTCATATTGCGCCAGCGCCGAGGTGCCGATGACCATGCTATCAGTCAGGTCATGGTTCGCACATGTCTCGGCCACCTGCCGGGTCAAGCGCAAATAGTCGTCGTTGAACTGCCGCAAGTCATTGGAAAAGGGAATGTCGCACGAGCTGACCTCGCCCCGCCGGTCGGCGACGATGGTATTGACCGCGATTGTATCGTACCGTATCAACTTGTCGCCGACAGGCAACATATAGAACTCCTTGATGCCGCTTGCAGCACGGCCGATGCACCAGCACATCAGCATGTTGAACTTCTGTCCTTTCCGGCGCGAAATCAGAACCAGACGCGACACATCGAGCGTCCGGAAAAACGTCACCATCGGCATGGGCGCCTGCATCCACATCTCAAAGGCATAGGCGCGGGCCGTCTCTTTCGGATTTACTTCTTTCATACTTTTGTTCTTGAATCAGAAACAAAAGTAGCGGAAGTATTCTGCAAGAAATAGAATGAAAGGGACATTATGCAGGGTCGGTAAATAAATCCGAATAGGGATACGCCGATTTCGATAAGGATACGGGAGTATGTCCGGTAAATCTCTTGAATTCCCGGATGAAATGCGACTGATCCGCATAGCCGCTCGATAGTGCGATCTGCGCATAGTTCCTATCGTCTTGCCGATGCTGCATATACCACAGTGCTTTATGGAACCGGACGATACCGGCGTATGCTTTCGGAGTCATACCGACGAACGAATCGAATACCCGTTCGAATTGCTTTTTGCCGAGACAGGCATCCGAGGCCAACTCTGTGACCGAGATCCGTGGCTCGGCGAATATCCGTTTTACGGTCGCATCGATTCTTCGGAGATTCGTCTCCGCGATACCGTATCGACCGTCCCGGCGGATCGTTGCTGCAAGCTGCGACAATAACCAATGTTCGATGAGACCGACACAGAGCGCATCGTCGCTGCAGTCGAAAATTCGCTCCGCCAATTCGTGCAGACTTCGATTTTCGAGGTCGTACCCCGAAACCTCCCGATTGTAAAGCAGCGAAACGGGCAGGTGCAAGAATACGCCCATCGACTGGGGACGGAATACGACCACGATCATCTCGGTGTCGCCGTCGGTACAGAGCCGAGCGGGAAAATCGACCTGACCGCTTATGGTCAACCTGGCTTGCTCGACGTCGAGTTCAGGAATATAGAGCGGTGTCCGCTTGTGAAAGATGATCTGCGGACAACCGACCGGAACGGTCAGAACACTCATCGGCCGATGGCTTCGGAATGCCCAATAGTACCTGATATAAGGCTGTAGCAACTTACACGGCTTGTAGAACTGAAATCCCTCCCGGTGCATAAGACGGATACTTTTTCGGTCAGATGCTCTCCATGAATTCGCCGAACCGCAGTATTTTGTCCGCATTCCTCCGGTCGAACAACAGGTGCTCGAAGTCGCGCTTCTTGACATTCAGATCGGTCGTTTCGAGCATCTTCCGCACGGCCGTTTTCAACTCTTCGAACGAGCCGATTCTGCAGCGGGTTTTCAGGAAATCGAAATCGGGAGCGGTTCTGCTCAAAAGAAACATCGCATCGTAGAAATCGCGACCCTTGCCGCGTGCGAGCAATGCGGCGAGTTTCATGGCGCAGAGTACGCCGTCGGGCGGCACGGGCAAAGGAAAGAAGAAGCCGCACACCTTTACGTTGGCGATCGTCGGTGTATAGGCTATACCTTGATCTTGCGTTTCGATTTTTATTAAAAAACGTTCGTCGCGATGTCCGGTCAGTTCGAGATCGAACAGCAGCTGCGGAAAATGGATGTTGCGCCGAAACGCGGTCAATTTCGGATTTTCCCGATCCTTCGCTTCGACCGCGAGTCCGCTGCGATGCAAGAAAGTCAGTACTTCGTCGGTCATCCGCATGAACTCCTCCTTGTCCATCTCCTTGCAGTCGAAATCCAAATCTTCGGAGAAACGGTCGATACCTTTGATCAGCCGCAGGTTCGTACCGCCGATAAAGGCCATCTTACGCATGTAGGGCGTCGAGGAGAGAAAATCCAAAATCATAGACTGGAGATACTCCTTGAGCATGTGTTTGTCGAAAAGCGCATTTTCGCGCATCTGCGGAGGAAAATATCCCCGCACGAAATCCATATCGATCATAATTCGTAAATTTTCATCAGCTCCGCCGTCCGCTTTTCGAGGGCTTTGCTCCGGAACCGACCGAGATATTCGCCGAGTCGTTCCCGATTCAGTCCCTCCTGCATATAATATTCATCGAGCCGCAGTTGTTCCAATTCCTCTTCCTTGTCGTAAAACGGATAGAGATAGAGCAAATCGAGCAACGCTTTCTCCGGCGTTGCGAAAAGGAGCGTTCGCCCGTCGGCTATCGGACGAGGTTCGTATCCGAACATCAATCCGCTTTTGATGCTTTTATAGGAATATTCGCCGAACGGATTGCGGAAAGTCGCTGTTTTGAGTGTCGATACGCTCGTTATCTGCACGACCGCCTCCGGAATCAATCCGTAGAACGATAGAGCCGTATGCAGACTGATATAAGAGGGGCGGTAGATCCGATTGGCGATATATTGCGCGAAATCCGGTCGTCGGAGATATTCGGGAAAGGCGAAATACTCCTGCCGCAGCCGAACGAGCAGCCCCTTCCTGATCCATCGTGTCAGATTATTGCGATCGAAATCGGGCTGCCACGCATATACCTGTCGTATGCTGAAGCATCCCAAATCGAATAACTGCGTTCTGAACTCCAGATAGGTCATTTGCTTTTTTATTTCTTTAATGCTGCAAATATAGTGCATTTCAGAAATAAAAACAAATTGCCGACAGAATTCCTCCCGTCATCATAATCGGGCCGGATCATTTATTTGGCGCTCTTTTCGATCAGAGCATCGATCAGCCGTTCCAAAAAATCCGTACTCTTCGTCTTGCGGTTCAAAACCTCCTCGCGGATTTTATAGGCATTCGGCAAGGAGACATTGAGCGTCTTTTCGGCGAATGCCACCAACACCGAAAACGGAGCGTATTTACCTACGGCATTCAAAATCGGACCGAGATACTCCAAAGCGGAGAGCAGCTCTACCAAATCCCGCTTCGTAAACTCCGAACTCCAAAACAAATCCGGAATATCGTTTTTACGTGGCGGCTGGAACAACGACGGATGCACGACCCGTTCATTCAAAAGGCTCAACTCCGATTCGACGATTCGTTTGGCTGCTGCGATATAACGGGAAGCAGATACCTCGCCAACGTTCGATTTAACCCGTGTACGCGAAGGATACAACATTTCCAACCGTACTTGCGTATGCGTCAAAATCCGAAAAAGCAGTTTATAATCGGTCGTATTGTCGCAGACTTCGATGACCGTGCGGAGAAAATCGTCGTAGGCCGATTCCAATTCTTCTCGACGACAAGGACGAGATGCGGATAACAGGTTCATGAACGATGTGTCGTTCAGCGGATTCATGAAAGACAATTATCCTATTCGGAATTTAAATACGATCCTCTGTCAGATTATTGCTCTTCAGCCACAGGTCAAGCAGATCGGCCAGCTGTTCGTTGTTGAGATCCTGCATCAGGAAGTGGGTATTGCCGTAAATGCCGATTTTGGGCAGCTCGACCAATGTTGCATTACCTCCGTGGCGGTTCACGGTCTCCACAAACTTGCGAGCCATTTGCAGGCGCACGCGCCAGTTCTCGTCGCCGAGATTCTCGGACGGCGTTTCGGGGATATAGTCGCCGAAATACAGAATGACAGGAATCTGCGTGAGCCGCTCGAACTGCTCCATCGGAACGGGAGTTCCGGCTACACTTCCGGTCAACCCGTCGATGCGTTCCGGCACTTCGCCCTCGGGAAACACGAAACCTCCCGGTTCATACGCCACGACCGCCTTGACCTCAGGGTTCTGCATGGCAGCTATCCAACCCGGAAATCCGCCGGCCGAATGGGTAACGAGGATATGGTCGCCGATACGGTCGGCTAATGCGCCGAGAGCGGGAACGTCCTGCCGGTGGTCGCTCAGATCGGGCGTCATTTCGCGGAAGAACTGCGAGAGCGACACAGAGTCTTTCGGGAACTGCACTCCGTCGTTATAGTTCGGCCATATGCCGAGACGCCATATGTCGAACCAGAACATCTCGTCGGCCACAGGCTTGACCGCAGTGGTTGCCGATGTTCTGCCTGCGCGTCCTCGCCCCGGCAGATCCATGACATAGTTGCTCCACCCGCGGCGCAGCATCAAGGTAGCGAATCCGTCGCGACCGTCAGGCGTCATCTGCCAGCAGACGCCCGAACCGCCGTAACCGTGTACATATACCAATGGCAGTCGATGAGCGTCTGCGGGTATCTGAAAGTCCACAAACGCATGATCGGCACGGTAGCTTTGTCCCGTCTCCTCCTGCTCCGCCCAGCCGACGAATTTGCTGTTGTCGTATTCGCCCTCTCGCTGTATGGCCCGGCCGCCCACCGAAAAATGTCCTTGTTTGGTAATCGTTATATTTTGCGCCCCGGCTATAACTGTAACGGACAGCAGCAATGCCGATATAATCATCTTCTTCATCTCTTTTCTGTCAGTTGATTCAACACTCCTCGCAACGGATCCGAATAGGTTTTACCGAGGTTTGTCTCCATGATGTTCAATAATGCCGAAAGCTGTTCGGCAGTGATGCCCAGATGCAGGCAGATTGCCATGTGTCCGGATGCCATCGGCTCCACACCACCGACGCCAGCAAGAACGGATACCGTTGCAAGTTCCCGCTCCCGATAGGTCAGTAGGTCGCGCTCGAAAATATCCGCAAAAAGATGTTCTTTCAAAAAACGTTCGATGGTGGGTGCAAACACGGCGTATCCTGCTTTTGGGGCATCAGCCGATATGCCCGATATTTCGGCAAGAACGTCACGTCCGCGTTCGTAACGGCTGCGGCTGCCATTGATAGCCGTTGCTTCCCGACCTACTGGATCGTCAAAGCCTTTCGCTTTGCGCTCATTCACCACCTGCATAAAGGTTTGGATAGCCCGCAGGCTGCGCGGAAATCCGCAATAGGCGTAGGAGTGAACCAGCACCTCGTTTATTTCGTTGATGGTCATCCCGGCCTCCAATGCTCCGACGAGTGCCGGTTCCAAATGTTCCAAATCGCCTTTGCCTGTATAGGATGCCACCGCTACAATGGCTCGTTCACGAGCCGTCAGCACCTTGTTTGCTCCGGCATAACGGCTTTCCGCTTCGGTCGTGGCTTCATGGTACTGCTCATCGCTTACCGGAGAGAGCCATACCGCCGCATTGTTCTGCGGATTGGTGGTAATGGCGATATGCGCAAACCAACTGTCCGATGCTGCTCCATGCCAATGCTCCACATCGGGAGTGATTTCCACAATGTCACCCGGAAACAACCGGCGGGCAGGCTGCCCTTTCTCCTGATAGTAGCCTATGCCTGCGGTAGCAATCAGTATCTGCCCGCCCTTGTGCGAATGCCAACTGTTGCGACAACCCGGAGCGAACGTGACGTTGAACATCGGAACGTTCAGTTCCCGATGTTCGCTCAACGGTGCGAGCCAAACTTCACCCGTAAAATTGGGATTGGGAGATATCTTCTCACCCAGCGGATAAGGCTGGCGGAATGCTTCTGCGGTCTGGGCATGTATGCCGGAAACCGACAATACGGATAACATAGCCATAAAAAATAAACTCCTGATTTTCATCGTATATAATTTATTTGATTATTCACCCAACGTTCGCGTAAAGGCAAGCACGGAGAGCTGCCATCGGCCGTTTTCCATCACATAGACTTCCGTCACTATAAAAGGGAAACGGACGGAGTTACCCCCGACCTCGGAGTTCAGATGAATACGGCTGTAAACCGTTGCCGTACCTGCGGCAAACTTGACCTGCACGTCATGTATCTCGGCTTTCTTGTACCAGATGGCCCCAGAACGAATCGTGTTCAGTTCCTGCTCCTTGCCCCAATAACCGCCCATGTGGACGAACTGTGCACTTTCGTGAAACAGCTCCGCCAGCTTATCGGCGTTCTTTTCCGCCATCCAGTCCCATTTGTTGTTCGACAAATCGATGACGGCTTGCTCCTCGGGGGTAAATGTTTTTGCGTTCTCCTGTGCCTTTGCTCCGACCGATAAAGTCAGAAAAAGCAATACCGTAATAACCAATGATTTCATATCGCTCTGATTTTTAATTGTTACCTTGCAAAGGTAGCGGGATGGCAGAGAAACGGCGATACAAAAAAATCGGTAAAAACTGCGATTTTTACCGATTATACAAGAATTGATAGATGATTATTTCCGGTAATCCGTCGGATTAAGCCCGAGGTTCTGTTGCACGTAACGGCTGAAATAGGCGGGTGACGAGAAACCGAACATATCGGAAATCTGGACGAACGTCAGCGACTTGTCCCGCAACAGCCGCGAAATATCGAGAATCGTGTAACGGTTAATCCAATAGTTGGCGGCATATCCGCTGACCTTTTTCGACACCTCCGACAGATATTTAGACGTGACGCACAAACAATCGGCGTAATAGGAAACCTCCCGGTGTTCACGATAGGTTCCCTCTTCCAGCATTTTCAAAAAACGGTTCATGATGGAGGCGTTTTGCGTCGAAATATCGCTCTGACCGTAGAGGGTGGCGTGAAAGTCGAAGAAATCGAGGATAGCTGCCTGCATGGCGTTGATGAGCGTTTCCTGATAAAAACGGTGTTCCTTATTCCGAATGCGCAGTTCCAACAAATCGAAATCCCGGCGGCAGACGATTTGCTGCTCCGGCGTAAGGTGCATCACGGGATTGAGGAACAGAGCCAGCGACCCTTTCATACCGTAATTGCTTTGCGGCGTGCACAACTCGATAAAGCCGGGCGTGGCATAAATTATCTTGCATCGGAAGTCATCCGAAGGCTCGACCTTCTCGACCATTTTCCGTTTGCGGATAATTGACAAATCCCCGGCGTGCAACTCGAAGTCCCGCTCGTTAAAACGGTAACGGCACGTTCCGCCCAAGCAGAGCAAATGAGCCAGATATTCCTTCTCGGAATCCGTTCTCACAACGCCCAACTTGTCAGCGACGATGATATCTTTGGGGTATTCCATGCCGTAACCGCTTGATTTCCGCTTGTAAAATTACAAATAAATTCACAAAAAACTCACAATCAATGTCAATGCGATTGTGAGTTTTACTGTTTTTAACGATATTTTGGCTGTTTATCGTATAACCTAAATCGTTCTCAGCCAATTTTCCACTCCATTTGTATTTCTTCCGGTTGTTCCGAATCCTTGCAGATGAAGGGAATTGGGAGTGAGTTCTACGATTTTGGCAAGTGTTTCCTCCCGATAGGTCGAAGCATAGGTACAGAACGGTACGATAATCTTGTCTGAAAAGTCATGTTCCGAATTTTCAAGAAACGACCATATAGCCATAGGGACTATTTAACTTTAATATCAACTCCCTGTTTATCAGGTGTTAATTGTGTGGAGGTGGGCTGTTCCTAACATACAGCCGTACATGAGCCGGTTAATATTAGAATTTGTTTCGAGTACAAAGATATACAGAGTTGTTTAATATAAGGCGTTTATTATCAGGTTTTTGTATGGGTTTTCACTTTCCGACAAAAGTGAAAGGAGTATTGAACTCATTAAGAGATACATGGATGGAAAAAGCCCTCGAAAAAACGTTGTTTTCGAGGGCTTTTGATGTTGTACAGACCTGTTCGTTTTTGAAGTGAACCGGTTGTTTGGGGTCAATCTGCGTATCGTCGATTGACGGGTTTGACGTGTATCTCGATACGCCTGTCGCCCAAGATTCGGCGGACGGCTTTCCATAGGGGAAGTTTTTCTACTCCGGCCAGTTTCATGGCCTCGACTATCATTGTGTTTTCAACTAATTGAAGGTAGTCTTCTTCCCGGAGTTCGACGTATTTGTGGAGGTCTTTTTTGAGTTTCGCCATAAGTCACGGGGTTGAATTGTTATTTTTCACCGAAATCAGCGGGCGTCTCACCCCACAGAGAGTTGTTCCAGTGGAGCACTTCGATTTTGTCAATTTCGGAGGCCATCGCTTTGAGGAAGACTTCCGCTTTTTTGATGGTGGCGTTTCTTTTGCGCGAGGCCGTTCGTTTCTCGTTGAACCACGTCAGGGCGGTAAGGCTATCGGTATAGATGATTGCCGGACTGAAACGATGCTCGATGATGTATTTTGCGGCTTCGACGACACCCAAAAACTTACCGATGTTGATGGTCTGGTTTCCGATATTCTGCTCAAAGAGGAGTTCTCCGGTGGCCAAATCAACGGCTCTGTACCGGGTAACTCCTCTTTTCATAGAATGTGCCCCGTCAGTGGCTATTCCATGTTCCGGACGCATCATAGGTCCGGAATGGGCGGTGTGCAGAATCCGTCGTCGGCCATTCTCCGCAGAAGTCTTGCGGCAGCGGATTTGAAACTGTTGATTACGCCTTCCAAGTTTTCGATGTCGGTGCGGCGTTGCAATAAGGAGACAACTCCCGATACTGTCTTGCTGGAGTATGAATTACCATTCCACGGATCGAAATAAACGGTTTTGTTTCCGAAGTTGACTGTTACCCGGTAGGTTTCCCCGGATATTACCAGTGTGTCGATTGTGGCCTTGAAAAGAAGCGGTGTGGCCGACACTACGACAAAACCGTTGCGTGAGTGCATTGCTTTGAGTTCTACCGAATACAGGATGTTCGGCAGGACTTTCCCTTTTAGGTCTTCTGACAATACAGAAATTTTCTTCTTGTAAGGAGAATCCTCACGTACTCCTCGCAGTTGCTTGGTCTTTGAGTGGCGCGACACGAATCCGATAATCTCGCCAGTTCTTTCCGAGGTCGCAAATTTCAATTGCGTTCGCTCTGATATCATACTCTGCTTTCATATTTTTCCAATCTGGTTTTACGCTCAATTAACAAAATGTAAATCAGTCATTATTATTAAAAATCATAACGCAAATTTATATTTTCGTTTTGTAGTAAACAAATAAATTTACTACTATTTTTAGACCGATAAACCGGCTATTTACAGAGAGAAACAGAGTTTGTTACCATAGTCTTTCGTCTTCGGAAAAATGGCTGAAACGTTCGTCGGCAGTGGAGGTTGAGTGGTTGCCGTGACATTTCCAGTACCGATAGACTCTTTCGCCTTTTTCTATACGGAAATAAATATCGTCGGCGTTGATGTACTGCACTCCTTGTTCGGTGGCCGGATTGATCCATGAAGCGGAATTTGCTATCCGTGGGTTCTTTCCGACATACAATTTCTGTTTCTCAGTGCCGAAAATGAAGATGTTATGCATCCGCACATCTTCGTTCACGTCGAAGCTACGAGCGTATGCCGCAAAATCGTAGATGTCCGTTTGGAGCAGGCTGCCGCCGAAGTGGGATGCCGCACTGTCTTGGAGTTTGCAGAATGCCTGATTCAACGATTGACGGAGGCGGATCTCCTCCAACCGTTCCTTCGTTACGACACGGGTGGTAACGTACACCACGCGGGATCCGTTGCGTGTGGAGTCGCATACTTCGAGATGCCGGACAACCTCCTGCGAGCGGTTGATGCTG
>Ga0137306_101095_pt1 | contig 29888 bp, 25 predicted proteins | sample Inofroosms_March_FD_97187 | JGI IMG/M metagenome (GOLD analysis project Ga0137306, IMG submission 97187) | Mouse cecal microbial communities from Vienna, Austria - N-Acetylneuraminic and N-Acetylglucosamine D2O microcosms_March | ecosystem: Host-associated > Mammals > Digestive system > Large...
TGTGCTTTCCGGACAGGGAGGCCTGATCGAGGCTATCCGGAAAATGGCGGAGATGCCAAGCGACGTTCCGGTTACGATGGGGCAGCCGGGTGCGTTCACTTCATTTTTAGGGCCGGATCCTTTGAACCTTCTCGGGGTCGTGATCCTGACTTCTCTGGGGACATGGGGACTTCCACAGATGGTGGGCAAGTTTTATGCCATTAAGGATGAAAAGTCGATCAATACGGGGACGGTGATCTCTACCATCTTTGCGGTGATTATCTCCGGCGGATGTTATTTCCTCGGCGGATTTGGGAGGCTGTTTGACAATGAGGCGATTTATGACGAGACAGGAGCGGTTATTTTTGACGGAATTATCCCGTTTATGCTCTCGACGCTGCCGGATATTCTGATCGGCGTAGTGGTAGTGCTGGTGCTGTCGGCATCCATGTCCACGCTGGCGTCGCTGGTGCTTACGTCAAGCTCTACGCTGACGCTGGATCTGCTGAAGGATAATGTGCTGAAGGATATGGACGAGAAGAAACAGGTGCGGACGATGCAGGCGCTGGTAGTATTCTTTATCGTGCTGTCTGTGGTGATCGCCCTTGACCCGCCGACGTTTATCGCGCAGCTCATGGGTATTTCCTGGGGCGCCCTTGCGGGGGCATTTCTGGCGCCGTTTATGTACGGGCTGTACTGGAAGGGCGTGACGAGGGCGGCTGTGTGGGCCAGCTTTGCAGTTGGCGTGGGAATCACGGTTTCCAATATGTACTTCCATTATATCGCCTCTCCCATCAATGCGGGTGCGGCGGCGATGATCGCGGGACTGATCGTTGTTCCGGCGGTGAGCGTGGTGACGCCGAAGCTTAAGAAGGAGAAGATGGATGAGCTCTTTATGTGCTATGAGGAGAAGGTAACCATCTCAAAGAAACGTTCATTAGAAGAATAGCAGGATGCAGGAGAAAAGCCTCCGGCCAGAATAGTGTCTCTGTGGGATTCCCTCAGGAATGTTATACTGGGCGGAGGCTTTTGTTCTGCTTTTTTATTTGCGGCTGCGGGAAAATATTGTAATATCCGGATATCTATATGCAGGCTTTTTGGCCTGTGCGGCATTTTCCAGTGTATGAGCAATGGGTTCACAGCCTGTTTTTATTGCCCCATTCGCACATCCCGTCAAGAATCGGGATCAGGGACTTGCCGCGTTCAGTCAGGCTGTATTCGACCTTGGGCGGTATCTGCGGATATTCCTCGCGGTGGATAAGCTGATCGGCTTCCAGCTCCTTCAACGTGGAGCTGAGCGTTTTATAGGAGATCTCTCCGATATATTTTTTCATTTCATTGAACCGGACAATACCGAATTCCATCAGGGTATAAAGAATAGTCATTTTGTATTTTCCATTGATCAGCGATAAGGTATAGCTGAAACCGGTGTCATGTAAACATTCTTTTGCTATGCAGCGTCCGCTCATCATCAACACTCTCCTTTTGTTAAGTATATAACTCTGATATAAGTATCACATTTGAATATGCGTACTTGTTTTCTGTTATGTTCTTGCTGTAATTATAATGTCAGCAGTGGAAAAAGTCAATCCCGCAGCCGCGCTGGCAGAGCTTAGTACGGCATTGCGCAATTAACAGTGAATTTTTGTGCCAGCTATTTCTGCTATCCTAAAGGGGATGCGAAAAGCCTGGACCTGTGTGAATCGCAATAGAATAAAATACATCAAGAAAAGTGATTAAAATTAGCACTTCCTTTTTTTTTCGTTCTGTGATAGGATAGGAGAGAATTAAATTTAGACAATAAGATTGATGAATATTAATTTTACAAACTTTGAATATGGGATGAAGGAGATGGATGTATGAAGAATTATGATAAGTATGAGCGGGCTTATTTTATGCCGCCGGTAGTGACTTATGACTGGGTGAAGAAGGAGTATATCGAGAAACCGCCGATCTGGTGCAGCGTGGACTTAAGGGACGGCAACCAGGCGCTGATCGAGCCCATGAGTCTGGAGGAGAAGCTGGAGTTTTTCCAGATGCTTGTGGATATCGGATTTAAAGAGATCGAGGTGGGCTTCCCGGCGGCGTCGGAGACGGAGTACCAGTTTATGCGCACGCTCATTGAGAAGGACATGATCCCGGATGATGTGACGGTGCAGGTGCTGACCCAGGCCAGGGAGCATATCATCAAGAAGACCTTTGAGGCGGTGAAGGGTGCGCCCCATGCGGTTGTGCATCTTTACAACTCTACATCTGTGGCGCAGCGGGAGCAGGTGTTTAAGAAGGATAAGGAGGAGATCAAGCGGATCGCAGTGGAGGGGGCGAAGCTCCTTTTAGCGCTGGCAAATGAGACGGACGGGAACTTCACGTTCCAGTACAGTCCGGAGAGTTTTCCGGGGACAGAGGTTGACTATGCGGTGGAGGTGTGCAACGCGGTGCTGGATGTGTGGCAGCCCACAGCGGACAAGAAGGCGATCATCAACATTCCTACTACGGTGGAGAATGCTATGCCTCACGTATTTGCCTGCCAGCTTGAGTATGTGCACAAGAATTTAAAGTACCGGGACAATGTAATTCTCTGCCTGCATCCCCACAATGACCGGGGCTGCGGCGTTGCTACCGCTGAGCTTGGAGTCCTGGCGGGGGCGGACCGCATCGAGGGAACGCTGTTTGGGAACGGGGAGCGCACGGGCAATGTAGATATCGTGACCCTTGGCATGAATATGTTCTCTCACGGCGTGGACCCAGGCCTTGATTTTTCTGATATGCAGCATTTGCGGGAGACTTACGAGCGGCTTACCAGGATGGAGGTCAATCCGCGGCAGCCCTACGGCGGAGATCTGGTGTTCACTGCATTTTCCGGCTCCCATCAGGATGCGATCGCCAAGGGAATGGCGTGGAGAGAGGAGAAGAAGTGCCCGACGTGGACGGTTCCCTATCTGCCTATCGACCCCCAGGATGTGGGAAGGCGGTATGACTCTGACGTTATCCGCATCAACAGCCAGTCTGGGAAGGGCGGCGTAAGCTATATCTTAAAACAGAGCTTTGGCATCAATCTTCCGATGAAGATGCGGGAAGAAGTGGGGTATCTGGTGAAGGATGTGTCGGATAAGGCGCACAAGGAGCTTAGCCCTGAATGGGTTTATGAGATCTTTACGGACAATTATGTGAATACCAAGCCGATATTTTCCATTGACGAGTGTCATTTTAAGCAGGCGGACGGGATCACGGCGGAGGTTTCCATCAATCACGGCGGGGAGAGCCGCACCATTACCGCTAACGGGAACGGGCGTCTGGATGCGGTGAGCAATGCGATCAAGCAGTATTTTAACATCAGTTACGAACTGAGATTTTATGAGGAGCATTCCCTGACCAGGGGGTCTTCGTCAAAGGCCGTAGCTTATGTGGGGATCGTCTGCAGCGGCAAGGCTTTCTGGGGTGTCGGCATTGACGCGGATATTATCAGCGCGTCCATCGAGGCGCTGATCGTGGCGGTGAATAAGATCGAGGAGATCGGCAGCGCGGAGACGTGCAAGGATGCGAGGATGATCGAGATCATGAACTATATCCAGGCGAACTATATCGATATCACCCTTGATGATATTGCGGAGCATTTTTACCTGTCAAAGCCTTATATTTCCAAGTATATTAAGGAGAAATCGGGGCTGACCTTCGGGGAGCTGGTGAAGAAGATCCGCATGAAGAAGGCGAAAGCGCTCCTTAAGAGCAGTAATATGACGGTGGAGAATATCTCCCTGTCGGTGGGGTATCAGAATGTGGAGCATTTTAACCGGCTGTTTAAGAAGGCTTATCAGATGACGCCGATGCAGTTTAGAAACCAGAAGTAGGCTTCCGGTTCCTCCCTGAATTACAATTGTGCCGATCCGGATATGGGGAATCTGCTTTAGCCGTTCAAACAGGCCGGTGATTCCGTATAATATACCCAAAATATCGAACAGGAGAGATTAGCAGAGGTTATGAAATCCATACAGTCGATCGAGTTCCACGCCGGAAGCAGGGAAGAGATGCTCCCCGGCTTTGCAAAGGACTTTCCCTATATCGTCACAAGGGCGGAGCTTGACAAATATGCGGGGCGGTTCGTGCCATGGCACTGGCACAGGACGGCAGAGCTTTTCTATATGGAGAGCGGTGCTCTTGAGTATCACACTCCTAAGGGGAAATGGCGGTTCCCGGCAGGCAGCGGCGGCATGGTGAACGCCAACGTACTTCATATGACGCAGGTTGTGTCGCAGACCGAAAGAAATATCCAGCTCCTTCATCTTTTTGACCCGGCATTCCTTGCGGGGGAGAGGGGCAGCAGGATCGGGCAGAAATATGTTTTCCCGGTCACGGCAGCCGGACAGGCTGAGATGATTCTGCTGTTTCCGGGAAGCCCGGCGCAGGATGAGGCGTTGAAGCTTCTGCGGGAATCCTTCCGGCTGTCTCCCGACGGATTCGGATATGAGATGAAGCTCAGGAACATCCTATCGGAGCTTTGGCTGCTGCTTTACGGCCAGATACAGCCTGTCCTGGGAGAGAGTGGGGAAGCCGGAAGGAGTAATGATAAGATCAAGCGGATGATGGTCTACATCCACGAGCATTATCCGGAAAAGCTTACTGTCCCGGAGGTTGCGGCGGCAGCGTTCTTAAGTGAGCGGGAATGCTTCCGGCTATTTCGCGACTGCCTGCACATGACGCCTGTGGAATATATCAAAAGCTACCGTCTGCAGATTGCCTGTCAGATGCTGGCGGGAGGGAGAGAGCCGGTTACCGCCATCAGCCATGCCTGCGGGCTTGGGAGCAGCAGTTATTTCGGAAAGGTATTCCGGGAATACGCGCAGTGCACGCCTACGCAGTATCGGGAAAAATGGCAGGATTGTGATAGATAAGGGCGGATATGGTATAGTTATCCCTCGCGGACTGCACTATAATGTTCTTTAGTGAGGAGGGATAGGATGTATTACGAAGAAAGCGATTTTTTAGAGACGGCGGACGGGGCTTCCCTGGCGCAGATTGCCAAAGCAAGAAGGCTTACGCGGGAGTACTACTTTGCGGATTATGAAGATGCAAAGAGGAGGGAGGCTATTTTGCGGGAACTTTTCGGGGGCATGGGGGAGAATGTGGTGCTTGACGCACCCATACACTGTGACCACGGGGACAAGATCTTTTTGGGAAATGATGTGATTATCGGGATGAACTGCACCTTTGTGGACAATCAGGAGATCCGCATCGGCGACCGGGTGATGATTGCGTCTAATGTGCAGATCTATACTGCCGCGCATCCGGTGCTGCCAAAAGAGCGGCTTGTACCGGACTGGAAGGAGCGAAAAACGACGTTTTTCCGGACTTACGCGCGCCCGGTGGAGATTAAGGATAATGTCTGGATTGGCGGCGGCTGTATCATCCTGCCGGGGGTGGCCATAGGAGAGAACAGCGTGGTTGGCGCGGGGAGTGTGGTAAACCGTGATGTTCCGGCAAATTGTGTCGCAGCAGGGAATCCGTGCCGGGTGATCCGGTATTTGGAGGGGTAACATAGTGCTCCGTCCGGTTAGAAACCGGATGGAGCACTAGTGATTCCGTTGCTGTTCATGGGACAGGAATGCGCACTGGCTGAGGGTTCCGCGAGAGCATGATACAGAAGCGGGCAGATATTTCATGAAAATTAGTCTTGACATCACGATGTCTGACGGGTCTATAATATATCCTGGAATGTTTTGGCGGTTTTTATCTGCCGGGGGATTAAGGGAGTCCTTGCAAACAGGCAGAGAGAGCGCCGGAGGCGGAAAGGAATTATAGATTTATGGAAAGAGATTTGACTTCCGGCAGTGTGTTTAAGAACATTGTTTCTTTCTCACTGCCGTATCTGTTATCGTATTTTTTGCAGACCCTTTACGGGATGGCGGATCTGTTCATTATCGGCCGGTTCAATGGGGTGGACAGCATCACGGCGGTGTCTGTGGGCAGCCAGGTCATGCATATGCTGACGGTCATGATCGTGGGGCTGGCTATGGGCTCTACGGTGACAGTCGGAAAGGCGGTGGGGGCAAAGCAGCCTAAGCAGGCATCACAGGTCATAGGCAATACTATCACGCTGTTCATGGGCGTATCGGCTGCGGCGACAGTGTTATTGCTGGTTTTCGTAAAGCCTGTTGTGGCGGCTATGTCCACCCCGGCGGAGGCGGCGCGGGAGACGGCGGTCTACCTGGCCGTCTGTTTTGCGGGGATTCCCTTTATCACGGCGTACAATATTATCAGCGCGGTGTTCCGCGGCCTTGGCGATTCCAGAAGTCCGATGTACTTTATCGCAGTTGCCTGCGGGGTCAATATCACGCTTGACTATCTGTTTATCGGCGTCTTTCACCTTGGGGCGGCGGGGGCGGCCCTTGGGACGGTGGTGTCACAGACAGTCGGCGTCATTGTGGCATTTGCAGTGATTTTTAAGAAGAAGATGGGAATTTCGCTGGAAAAAGAGGATTTAAAGCCTAAGTCCGGGGCCATGGGGCAGATGCTGAAGATCGGCGTCCCTGTTGCGGTGCAGGATGGGTTTATCCAGATTGCATTCATTGTGATCACGATCATTGCAAACCGCAGGGGGCTGAACGATGCGGCCGCTGTAGGGATCGTGGAAAAGATCATCGGGGTGGTGTTCCTTGTGCCGTCCACTATGCTGTCCACGGTTTCCGCCCTCTCTGCGCAGAATATCGGTGCGGGCAAGCATGACCGGGCAGAATCCACACTCCGCTATGCCGTGCTTATGGCGGCGGGATTTGGATTTCTGGTGTCCGTTGCCATGCAGTTTTGGGGCAGGCAGGCGGTGGGGCTGTTTACCGGTGATGCCGGGGTGATCCTGCTGGGTGATCAGTATCTGCGGTCATATATATGGGACTGCATGATCGCAGGCGTGCATTTTAGCTTCAGCGGATATTTCTGTGCATACGGCCTGTCCGGAATCTCCTTTTTACATAATGCCCTGTCCATCGTGTGCGTGCGCGTCCCTGGTGCATTTCTGGCGTCCTGGCGGTATCCCGGCACCCTTTTTCCCATGGGCCTTGCCGCTCCCGGAGGGTCGCTTTTGTCGGTGGTCGTGTGCGTGATTGCTTTCAGGTGGATGAAGAAACGGCGGAAATAATTTTAAAATTTCGTACCATAGTCTAATAAAAGTGGTATAATAGCTACAGGATATCATAGATCGTTCTAAGAAGAATTAGGACTTGGATTATATGGATTAAGGAGGTAGGGTAAGATGATCATTTGTGCAAAACACCTCATGACGGGGGACGGCAGGACTGTCCTTGAGGACAAGGCCGTTTTGACGGGAGCAGACGGCAAGATTAAAAGAATTGCTCCAAAGGAGGAGCTGGCTGCCCAGTTTCCGCAGGAAGAGGTGAAGGATTACGGCGACGCTACCATACTGCCGGGGCTTTGCGACATGCACGCCCACTTAGGCTACTGGTATTCCCAGCCCGACAGCTTTAACTACGGGCCGCAGCTTATCATGCTTTATGCGCTGCAGCATGCGCAGGCGGCGTTTGAGCGGGGGATTACGTCGGTGCGGGATATGTGCTCTGCCCACGGAGTCTGCAAGAATCTGAAGCTGGCGGCGGAGAAGGGGTTTGTGGTGATCCCGAAGATTACCCACACGGATGCCGGGATCTGCATGACCGGCGGCCATGCGTGGGAGGAGGCCGAGCAGGTGGACGGCCCCTGGGAGGTCAGGAAGGAAGTCAGAAAGCAGGTCCGCGACGGGGCTGAGTGGGTGAAGGTGCTCACGACGCACCGCTCACCTATCCCGGAGTTTACCCAGGAGGAGCTTGACGCGGCGGTTGACGAGTGCCACAGGAGAGGAATCAAGTGCGGCGTACACGCAGGGACGAACCCGGGCATCCAGATGTGCATCGATGCAGGCTTTGATACGATTGAGCACGCCACCTTTATGACCGTTGACCATGCGAAACAGATGGCACAGAAGGGGATCGCCTGGACGCCGACGATCATGGCGTATACGCTGCTTTACGACATTTGTAAGGAAAATATGGAAAAACATGCGGGCGCGCCGGTAAATGACCCGGTAATGCAGAAGGAGATCAAAGATTACCAGTACTTTGAGCCGGCGTATAAGGCGTACCGGGATAATTTCAAGGCATTTTACGATACGGGCGTGACGGTTATCGCCGGGACGGATATGGTGATGTATCAGTCGCCGTTCTTGCCGCTTCCCAGGGAGCTTGAGTATATGGTAGAGTACGGGATCACCCCGGTGCAGGCCATCCAGACGGCAACTTCCAATCCGGCGAAGGTTCTTGGCGTGGAGGAGGAAAGAGGGCTGATCAAGGAAGGGCTGGATGCGGATATTCTGGTAGTGGGCGGTGATCTGAGCAGAGATATCAGGTGCCTGAACGAGGTGAAGCTGGTGACCATGGACGGAAAGCGCGTGTTTGAGGATGGAATCCGATATGTGGGAACCGGGAATATGTTTATGTAGGCTGCATTACTGTTTTGGTGAGCATATAGAAACTGACAGTGAGAACTGTCAGTTTTTGCCGTACTGCTCTTTTGAACGAAAGAGGGGAAAAGAAGATTTTTGCGGGTTTGTAAAGATGCGCCATGAGATGGAGCTTGTTATGAGCCATGATTTTGTGCAGCGGGTATCCGAAGGTAAAGGAATAGGGATAGGAGAGCAGGAAACGGTGAACAGATTAAGCCGTGCTCTTCATGGCTGCGGCCGGGAAAGGAAAGAGATATGGGTACTGACAGGAAAAAATGGATGACGGTTTTTACCTGCATATTTTTCAGCGTTGTTCTTACGTTTTCTGCCTGCGGGAAAGACGGCGGGCAGGAGCAGGCGGGGAGCGTGAAAGGAGTAGGGGAAGAGACAGAGGGTATCCCAGATGCAGGTGACCGTGTGCTGGATGAAAGTACCGGATACGGGCAGGAAGTGAACAAAGGGGAAGAAGACGGCGCGGAGACGGAAGCTGCGTCTTTTGCAGGCCGGACGGCTGTGTCGCCCTCTGTCTGCGGCAGGCTTTCCGTCAAGGGTTCCCAGCTTGTGGACCAATATGGAAATGCGGTGCAGCTAAGGGGCGTCAGCACCCATGGTCTTGCATGGTTCCCACAGTATGTCAATGAGGAGCTTTTCAGGGAGCTCAGGAACGACTGGGGAGCCAATGTCATCCGCCTTGCCATGTACACGGCAGAGTCAGGCGTCTACTGTACGGACGGCGACAAGGAGAGCTTAAAGGAGCTTGTGAAAAAGGGAGTTAAGTGTGCGGCGGATCAGGATCTGTACGTCATCGTTGACTGGCACATTTTATCGGATAATAACCCCAATCAGTATAAGGAAGAGGCGATTTCCTTTTTCGCGGAGATGTCTGAGGAACTGGCAGATTATGACCATGTGCTCTACGAGATCTGCAATGAGCCAAACGGCGGGACATCCTGGGGCGAGATCAAGTCCTACGCCGATGAGGTCATCCCGGCCATCCGTGCCAATGCCCCGGAGGCGGTGATTCTGGTGGGCACGCCTAACTGGTCCCAGCAGGTGGAGCAGGCGGCGGCGGATCCTGTCGCCGGATACGGTAATGTGATGTACACGCTGCATTTTTACGCGGCAACCCATGCAGGCGCTTTGCGAAATGCCATGGCGGAGGCCATTGATGCAGGGCTTCCGGTATTCGTCTCGGAGTACGGCATCTGCGACGCCAGCGGAAACGGCGGGATCGACAAGGTGCAGGCCAAGGCATGGGTACAGCTTATGGATCAATACAAGGTAAGCTACGTGGCGTGGAATCTGTCCAATAAGGCTGAGACTTCTGCCATTATCCAAAGTGCGGTAGATAAGGTGTCGGGGTTTTCAGAGGATGACTTAAGTGACTCCGGGAGATGGTTGCGGAGGATATTGATGAGAAATGCCGGCCAGGCGGCGGGTGCGCCGCAGGGGAATGCCGGGACTGGCGGCGCAGACGGGGATTCCGGTAGAGGAAGCGAAAGTGCGGACCTGTCAGGGATTTCCGGCGGAGGAAGCGAAAGCGCGGACCTGTCAGGGATTTCCGGCGGAGGAAGCACAAACGGCAGTTTGTCAGATGCGCCGCAGGGAAATGGCGGGAGCGGCGATGGGACAGTAGTTTGTTCAGGAAAGAGCGGCGGGCTGGAGGTCACGGCTGCATTGTCCAGCAGTTGGGAGTCCGGCGGCAGACAATTTTACCAGTATGTGCTGACGGTAAAAAACAGTTCGGGACAGATGTGCCGGGACTGGTCTTTGGACGTGGCATTTAATACTGACATCATCTTTTCGGATGGTTGGAACGGGAAATATTCAGCAGAAGGTGATTCGCTGCGTATTTCGTCGGAGGATTATAACGGACAGCTTGCGGCGGGAAACAGCACCGGCGATGTGGGATTTATCGTCAGCGGCCAAAATGGGCTGGAGATTCAGGGGATTCGCTGAAGATCAGGGAAAGCCATATTTGCTTTCTGTGTCATGTTATCATTTAGATCAATGCCCGGTTCGAGCGGCTTTCAATAAATGCAGAGGAATTCAGCCAGTCTGCGGCCGGGTGGAGCACTATATGGATTTTGCAAAATCAAAACGGGCTGCCCCAAGCATCCTTAAGGCAGCCCGCGTAATGCTATCATCCTAAAGCAAAACGGAATGGTATCCTTTGAAATATACCTTTTCCCGGCAGGGATCAGATTGCCCGTGTATATTCCTTAAGCCACTCTCTTTCCTCATCTGTCAGATGCGGCCCGATCTTCTCGTATACGTCCTTGTGGTAATTGTTCAGCCATTCTCTTTCATCCCGGCTCATCTCCTCAGGATCGATGCCGTCGAGGTCGATGGGGGCGAAGGTGACTGTTTCAAAATACATGAACTGGCCGTATTTGTTCTTCGTACCTTTACGCACGATAAATTCATTTTCAATACGGATGCCGAACTGGCCGTCCTCGTAGATGCCCGGTTCGTCGGTGATCACCATGCCCTCTTCAAGCTGGTGATGTTCGTTCTTGCTGGGGACAACGTACCAGCGGAAGCCCGTAGGCGGCTCGTGGATGTTGCCTAAGTAGCCGACGCCGTGTCCGGTGCCGCACTGATAATCAAGGTCAAGGTCCCAGATCGGCCCTCTTGCCAGCACGTCAAGATTGTAGCCGTAGCAGCCGTAGAGGAATCTGGCCCGTGACAGGCGCATCATGGCGCGCACCACAGCGGTAAAGTATTTCTTCATCTGCTGGTCTGCGGAGCCGAGGACGAAGGTTCTGGTGATGTCCGTGGAACCCTGGCGATAGCCGCCGCCGGTGTCATTCAGGAAAAATGCGCCGGACTTTAGCTGCACGTCTGACTCTTCGGAAGGAGAGTAGTGCATCATGGCCGCATGGTCAGCAAAAGCGCACAGAGGCTCGAAGCTGTCGCTGATATAGCCCTCCTGTGCCGCGCGAAGCTCCGTTAATTTGGCGGCGGAGCTTAACTCGGTGATCGGCTCCTTGTCGTAGCGGGTCTTTACCCAGTACATGAATTTGGTGATGGCGATGCCGTCCTTGATGTGGGCCTCCCGGACGTTCTCAAGCTCCACGTCATTTTTTATTGCCTTCATCAGAATCGTCGGGTTGGCTGCCTCCACGATCCTGCAGGGGATGTTCTTGTAGAGGGCGTAGTTCATCTTCAGCGGGTCGATCATGGCAGTACTGTCTGCGCTTAATTTCTTAATGTCCTCGTAGATGTCATTGTATGGGTGGATGGACACGTTATTTTTCTCAAGCTCCTGGTGAATCCTGCCGTCAAGCTTGGTGTCGTCCACGTAAAGCTCCATCCGGTCCTCGGTCACGATAGCGTAGGAGAGAAGGAGCGGGAAGAAATCTACATCGTCCCCCCGGATGTTGAGGAGCCAGCACACATCGTCCAGAGACGCGATGATATGTGTGTCTGCGCCGTGTTCTCTCATGGCTTCTCTTACCCGGGCGAGCTTTGAAGCAGAGCTTTCGCCCGAATATTTTTCTTCCAGGAAGAAGGCCGGTTTCTTTGACAGGGCCGGGCGGTCCTCCCAGATGGCGTCGATCAGGTCGTCGGAGTAGTTGATGCGGATATGCTTTGCAGACAGCGCCTCCTCGTACTCCTGTCCTTCGCCCATGGAGAGCACGCGGCCGTCAAAGCCGACGCATCCGCCCTCCGGGATATTTGCCTGCAGATATTCTGTGATGGACGGGGTGTCTCCCACGAACATCTTCATCAGGCGGATGCCGCTGCCGGAAAGCTGGTTCTCTGCCTGGAAGAAATACCTGCCGTCTGTCCAGAGACAGCCGTCATCCTTGGTGATCACGGCTGTCCCGTAGGAACCGCTGAACCCTGTGATGAATTTCCGAGCTTTAAAATGTTCCCCTACATATTCGCTCTGGTGGAAATCCGCAGTGGGGACAACGTACGCGTCGATCCCTTTTTCTGCCATAAGGGAGCGGAGTTTCTGAACTCTTTTGGCTACATTCATAATAAAAAACCTCCTGAATTTTGCCGATTGCAAAGCATCGGCATATATTTTGTGCCACGCGTGCCATATTGTACAGCGAGCGTTGCATTTCTATAGGAAAATTATAACACTTCCTGCAGGATATTTATAGACTAAAGTACAAAAAATAAAAAAATTCGAAATATATTGTAACAAAATGGCTTTTTCTGACTCATATAAATAGAAAAGCTATCTGAGAGGTTGGTAAACAGCAGCCTAAACTGTACAGTATATTGATGAGAAGATTGGCCGTTACTGTTCGCACAGGTTTGCGCAAGTGGAACCGTAACGGTCAAGATGGTGGAAGGTATGAAAAGAAGAAGTAAGCATGGCGGGGAAAATGGCCGTCTTGCGCGGGTGCAGCGGGGGGTTTCCGTGGGGATGTACGTACTTATCTGCGGGTGCTTATGCTGCCCGTGGATGCTGATCGGGGATAAGCGGTATTCGCTTTGGGCCTTTGCCCTGCAGATGAAAAGGGACGGTATCGCTTCCCTTGTTGTACAGGCGGGGCTTACGACTGACCCGGCATACGGAGCGGGGGCTAAGGTGAATCTGGCGCTGTATTTTGTGCTGGCAGTCTTAAGCGTCTTTTATCTGGTGACGGTACTGATCGGGAGGGACTGGTATCTGAACCTGGGCGCGCTCCTGATAGCCGTAGCAGTGCTGTACGCCGGAGTGACGCCTTATATGCTGATCAGCTTCTGCGGCAATTACGCGGAAGGGGTATTGTATGTCGGGATACTTCTGGTGCTTACGGGGATAGAATTTATCGGGCGGAAGATAATCGAAAACTGGGATGTGACGGTCAGGGAGAAAGATGAGTACCAGGAGAAGGAGAGAAGAAGAAAAGCAGAGCGCAGAAGACGGCTTGAATTCCCCGGGCACTACAGTAAGCTATTCTGGCAGGCAGTCTGGAAAAACTTCCGGCTGAACGGGATACGAGCATGCGGCTTGGCTACCCTTCCGGGGCGGGGAGGATTCTTCTGCGCAGCATTCTTGAGCTTGGGGCGGTAGGGCTGTTCATGCTCGTCTTGCTGCTGTTGTATTACCTTCGCAAGCGGATTCCGGAGTACGGCGTGTTCATGACGCTGGGGATCCGAAAGAAAACCATGTATCTGACGATGGGGCTTGAGCTTGGCCTGGGTGCGCTGCTCTCTCTTGTCCTTGGCGGTGTGGGAGGAATACTGATCATTCGGGCATTCCAGAAGAACTTAAGCGGCGTGGAGGGCGGATTTTTGCCGCCGGTTCTTTTGCTGAAAGCGGCGGCCGTCATGTTGGTACTCTATCTGGTTACATTTTTTGTGACTCATGATCTGTTCGTGGGTTTTCGTATGGGCAGTTCTACAAAGCTGCAGATGCTGAAGGAATGGATGCCGGGAAAGTTCCATCTGGCGTTTGTGTCGGCGGGAGCGGGATTGACTGTGCTTATGCTGTTCTGGTACAGGGAGAACGAGAATTTTGAAAATATCCAGCTTTTAGGCGGCTGCTTTTTGGGAATATATCTTGTGCTGCGGTTTGGGATGGCCGGTTATCTTCTGTACAAGAGAAGGAAGGCGAGTGCCCTTTTGAAGCTTTTAAGGCAGCAGCCTTTTTACCACAGATCCCGGAGCACGGTGTGGTACATCTTCGGCCTGTGTGTGCTGCAGGTCTGCATCCTTGCGGTGTTCTCTGTCCAGATATTCAGCGTCCATCTGGTAAAGGACCGAGACAGCCTGTTCCCTTACGATCTGGTGCTCTGCGTCAGTGCGGAGGATGAGCAGGACGAGGCGCTGTTTGAGAAGATGAAGGGGATGGAAGGGGTGTATGCAGCAGCTTATCCCATGTTCCGGGTGTCGGGTACAGATGCTACGGAGACGGCGGAGAGCAGGGAGGTAGTTCCGGTCCGGAGTCAGAATATCGGTATCCCGGAATCCGCATACCATGCCTTAAAAAAAGTATTGGATCCGGAGTATAAGGAAAGACCGCTGGGGCTGGACGGGGACGGGGAGACCGTCTATATCGTCCATCAGCAGAGCAAGGGCACGAAAGCAAGGCCCGTTGATTACAAGTTGCTCCGTTCTGCCCCTTATCTTTATACCGGGCCGGTCTGTCCGTTCGTGGATCAGTTTTCCCAGCAGAGTTCTTTTTCCAGAAGGAGGATCGTGGGAGAGGAGGTATCCAGCCTGATCGGTAATTTCTGCCAGGGAGAGCGGGAGAACCTGGTAGTCTTTTCCGACGCTTACTTTGAAAAGGCGAAGGATATATGGAAGGTGACTGATCCCTTTACCGGAAATGTACTGAGAGGGGAGGAGCTTTTGGACTTTGCAGAGCTTCTCTACCAGGGGCCGACGAAGCTGGTCACGGTGCGGGCTGACCAGAAGACGCTTGAAGAATTGCAGCCGGAGCTAGATGCATTTCAGGAACGGCATAAGAAGGATGAGGAGTACGACGCGAAGGTAAAAAGCTATTATCTGAAAACGGATGCGAGGCTTCAGATGGATACAGAGTTAAATATGCAGGAGACGATGGGGAAGCTTTTGATCTTTATCTTTTTCGCGGCCGGGGTGCTGCTTCTTGGTATTAAAATGATGACGGAAAAGGAAATGAACATCCGGCGGGCACAGTTTTTATACTGCATGGGGATGCGAAAGAAGGAGAGAAAGCGGCTCTTGCGGTGGGAGATGGGAATCTATTATGTCCTGGCGCTGGTGATATCTGCGGCGGTGAGTGTGCCGGCAGTGCTTGCAACCTTCCACGCAAGGCTTTACGGAACGGAGGATATAAAAATCATGATGGCAAAGCTCCTTCCCTTCGGGGCCGGTGAGCTGGCGGCATTGGGCGTTATGGTATGGATACTTACAGAGTGGTATATCTGGCAGATCGAGGGAAGAGCAGGAGAAATATAAATTATGGACATACGAAGGCGGAATGCATAAAGATAAAAATAACCGGGAGCGGATAGCCGTCCCGGTTATTCTTATGATTAATTATGTCAAATCCGATTAGTGAACTTATTTGCCGCCAACCATCTCGTCAAACTTCTTAGTGAATGCCAACATAAGAACACCGATACCGATGATGATGAGCGTTACGATACCATAAGCCTTCACGAATGAGAAGTTGTTGAGCCAGTTGTAAAGCGGCGGGTAACCTTTTGCTGAGAAGAAAATAATCAGCGGCCATACACCAAGCAGAGTTCCCAGAAGCTTCTTCGGGGCATACTTGCTGATGAAGGAGTTACCAAGCGGTGAGAAGATGATCTCGCCGACAGACATAGCAACTGCGGTCAGGATGATTACCCAGATACCAACTGGATTCTTTGTTCCTTCGCCTGAAAGGAATGCTGCAAGTACCATGGAGCCAAGTGCAAGGCCAAGGATCATGATACCAACGGCTGTCTTTGTGAACATACCCCAGTCACCCTGCGGACGCTGTCTCATCTTAGCCCAGATTCCGGCAAATACAGGTGCCAGAACGATACAAAGAAGACCGTTCATTGAGTCGAACCATGCGGTAGGCATCTGGAAGGAACCGATGTTCCAGTTTGCCCAGCCGAGACCTGCCTGTTCGATAGGACCGAACTGATAGTAGACCGGCATGTAGATCAGATACCACCATAACCAGAAGATACCGGAGAATACGGTTACAATACAGATCGCGATAACACGGTTCTTCTCCAGCTTGGTAAGCGGCTGGTTGTTCGCTGCAATGTCGTCAGAACTCTTCTCATCACGGTTATCAACAAGGAACGGTTTCTTGCCGGCGTCACCGAAGTGCTTCATACCGATCAGCCACCATGCGCAGTCAATAAACAGGAAGATACCGCAGATCATGAACATCAGACGGTAGCTGACATTCGTAGCAACAAGTGACAGAAATGTAGTTCCGCAGAAGGAACCGATGTTTACGAATGAGTACTGAAGACTGAATACAGTATCCAGTGTGTCAGGGTCAGCAAGCGGGAAAAGACGTCCATTGATACCGGAAACGTTTCCTTTGAAGAAACCTGTACCAATAGCAATGAGGATAACGGCCGCCCATACAAGGCCGATGCCATTCGCTTTCCACATACACAGCCAGCCCAGACCCATCAAAATCTCGCCGATTGGAACAAGAAGTCTCGGAGATACCCAGCGGTCAGCTATGTAACCGCCGATAACAGGCGTGATGTAAGTCCATGCAACAAGATTGCCGCTCATTACAGCGCCGGTTGCTGAATCAAATCCGAGTCCACCCTTGGCAACTTCCAACGCAACAAAGATTGAGATGCCCCACTTGCCAGCGTAGTACGCAAGTCTTTCAAATGTGAATGAAAGAGAGCATACGTAGAAACCAAATGGGAATTTTGTTTTTGTTTTTTCCATGAGTTTCACCCTCCATAAAATAAATTTGTCTTCTGTTTTAAATACTTCGGCAAAACCTGTTCATTTAAAACTTTTAACGGAGTTTATCATATCATAAACTAGACTAAAGTACAATACAAATTTAAGAAATAATTAATAAGCTTTTGTAGATTTTTACTGGAATTGCGGTGTTTTTTCACTTTAAACTGGTAAAATAGTACATTGAAACAGGATTGCTGACTGCGGGCCGGGAATGCGCATTGGCCGCGGATGGCAACGAAAAACCTGCCGAAGCAGAGGATTTTTTGCTTGCCTTTTCCCGTTGATGACCATATAATAGTTAAATATGGATGTTGCCGTTCGTGCTGCGGCCGTCGGCACATGGACAGACGGTCAGCGCTGCAAAGGATCTGAGCGGCGTTCAGGGAATTTACGGAGGAATCTAGATGGAGAAAAAATATTCGGCAAAATATGAAGAGACGAAGGAAGTGCTGGCTGCTCTCTGTGAGATCTTTCATCAGGACAAGTTCGAGCTGTCGATCCTGATCGGTATCGGGGCGTTCGGGTCGCTCCTTCTGGCGCTGGTGCTTTTCAGCGGCGATCCGGGAGACGGGACACCGGACGGAACGGCATTTTTCCTGCTGAGGTACTTTGGCATATGGGCAGCGTCCTTTATTGTGGGCGATATCTTTGCAAGAACGATCGGGAAGGGCATGATGAAGTCAACGGCCTACGGCGACGCGGTGGAGCTGCAGCGCCTGCGGATCAGGAAGCGCGATAAGGCGCTTGTGGTCAGGGTAGGCTTTTATGAGGACCGGATTGTCAATGATACAGGGACGAAGCAGGCGGAGTATCTTTACAGCGATGTGAAAAAGCTTCTGGAGTCAGACAAGGCTATCGGCTTCCTCTGTGATGTGGGACCAGGGCCGAAGAACTTTTTCGGGGTGCCTAAAGATGCCTTTTCGGACTGCGATGTTGAGGAAGTAAAGAGCTTCCTCTTAGAAAAATGCCCGAAGGTAAAGAAGTTTAAAAAAATATGATCCCAAAGGAACAGCGGCGCACAGGTCTGCAGGCTGTTCCTTTTTTGTTTGTCTGCGCCAGAGAGAAAACTGTTGCGAAGGACGATGAAAGGGGATATAATATAATCGGCAGAAATTTGGTCGGACTTTTTAAGTTCATATAATAAAGACCAATTTTAATATGTTTAGGAAAATGGAGGGCTAGACTATGGGCAACATAGCAACAGAAAGTGCAGCAGGCAAAAGAATCACTGATTTGCTTGATGCAGGAAGCTTTGTTGAAATCGGCGGCGCCGTTACGGCAAGGACGACTGATTTTAACATGCAGGAAAAAGAAACCCCGGCAGATGGCGTCATTACCGGTTACGGTGTGATCGACGGGAATTTAGTGTATGTTTACAGCCAGGATGCTTCTGTCTTGAACGGAGCCATCGGCGAGATGCATGCGAAGAAGATTGCAAATATTTACGATATGGCCATGAAGATGGGAGCGCCGGTCATCGGTCTTATTGACTGCGCAGGGCTCAGGCTTCAGGAGGCGGCAGACGCGCTGAATGCGTTCGGGACATTATATATGAAGCAGTCTCTTGCGTCCGGAGTGATCCCTCAGATCTCGGCTGTTTTCGGGACATGCGGCGGCGGGCTCTCCCTCGTTCCGGCTCTTACGGATTTTACCTTTATGGAGAGCACAAAGGCAAAATTATTCGTGAATTCTCCCAATGCGATCTTGGGCAATGACATTTCCAAGTGCAATACTTCATCCGCAAATTTCCAGAGTGAAAAAGCCGGCCTTGTGGACGGGACCGGGACGGAGGAGGAGATCCTCTCGAAGATCCGCGCCCTTATCTGCATGCTTCCGGCGAATAACGAGGAGGATGCCTCCTACAGCGAATGTACGGACGATCTGAACAGAGTCTGCGCTGACCTTGAGAATGGGGCAGAGGATGCGGCTATTGCCCTTTCGCATATTTCGGACGGCTATGTATTCTTCGAGACGAAGAAGGACTTTGCAAGAGATATGGTGACCGGCTTTATCCGCCTGAACGGCATGACCGTAGGCGCGGTTGCGAACCGCTCTAAGGTATACGGTGAGGAGTCGGAAGTGGTGGCTGAGTTTGACGGCTCTCTGTCCGCGGACGGTGCGAATAAGGCGGCAGAATTTGTTGAGTTCTGCGATGCGTTCAATATCCCGGTCCTTACGCTGACGGATGTGAGCGGCTTTGCGGCTACAGCGTACGATGAGGCGCATCTTGCCAAAGCGTCTGCAAAGCTTACCTATGCCTTTGCCAATGCGACGGTGCCGAAGGTGAACGTGGTGACCGGGAAGGCATTCGGAAGCGCTTATGCAGTGATGAACAGCAAGGCCGTGGGCGCGGACATGGTATACGCATGGCCTCAGGCAGAGATCGGCATGATGGATGCAGCGATGGCGGCGAAGATCATGTATCCAGGCGCTGATGCAGACATGCTGAAAGAAAAGGCGGCCGAGTACAGAAATCTGCAGTCAAGCCCTGTGTCAGCGGCAAGGAGAGGATACGTCGATACCATCATCGAGCCTGCGGATACGAGAAAATATGTGATCGGCGCTTTTGAGATGTTATTCACAAAGAGAGAGGACCGTCCGATGAAAAAGCATGGTGCGGTTTAGAGAGGTGAGACAAATTGAAGAAGAAAATTAGCTTATTATTATGCATGATCGCGGCGGTGCTGTGCTTTACTGCCTGCGGGAAAGCAGAAAGTGCGCCGTACGATGAGGAGGAGCTTGTGCAGGTGGCGGATTTCCTGATCGGCTACTGTGCGGAGGCTGATGAGATGGCCTTTGAGCAGTGGAAAGAGATGTCGGAATTCGGCATTGACCTGCAGCTTACCGAGGCGGGGCTGCCCTTTGAGGCAGAGAGCTTCCTGAGTGTCCTTGACAGTTGGCAGGCGGGCATTGCAGAGTGCGGCAGCTATATCGAGCACGGCGACTACAGCTTCAAGATGACGAACGGCAAGATCGAGGTCAGCGCCGACGCAAAGTTCGAGAACAGAGACGCAGTGATCTCGTTTATGTTCAACAGCGAGTCCAAGCTGGAGAGCATGGATGTCAGCGTCAATATGGAGACAGGAGAGATCTTACAGAAGGCAGGGCTTAACACGGTACTCGGCATGGGAACAGTGTTTAGCGTGCTGATTCTTATCGCATTTATCATCTCCCTGTTTAAGTTCATCCCGGCGATCCAGGCGGCATTCACAAAGAAGCCGGCGGAGACGGAAGTGGTACAGGTTCCGGTTCGGGCTGCCCCGGCAGAAGCACCTGCGGCAGAGGAAGCGGCTGCCGACGACACCGAGCTGATTGCCGTGATCTCTGCGGCTATCGCGGCGGCGGAAGGGGCAAGCACAGATGGGTTTATCGTAAGAAGCATCAGGCGCCGTCCGTCAAATAAATGGAATTCAAAGTAAAACCTTAGGAGGATATGAAGATGAAAAATTATACGATCACAGTGAATGGCAATGTATATGACGTTATAGTAGAAGAAAAGGGAGCGGGCGCAGCCCCGGCAGCAGCGCCGGTAATGGCGGCCCCGAAGGCAGCTCCGGCAAAGGCTCCGGCGCCGAAGGCAGCAGCGGGCGCGGGTTCTGTTGAGGTGAAGGCAGGCGCGGCAGGAAAGGTATTCAAGATCGAGGCCAATGTAGGACAGAGTGTGAAGAAGGGTGATCCGGTTGTTATCATCGAGGCGATGAAGATGGAGATTCCGGTTGTGGCTCCAGAGGACGGAACAGTTGCAAGCATTGACGCGGCAGTAGGTGATCCGGTTGAGGCAGGCGCAGTGCTGGCTACATTAAACTAAAGTGAGACATATTCAGAAGAATGAGTCTTTTGAAATGAACACGACTGGAGGTTAAAAAATGGAATATATAACAACGACATTAGGAAACCTCATTCAGCAGACAGCGTTCCTCAACCTTTCTGTAGGGAACCTGATCATGATTGCTGTTGCATGTTTTTTCCTATATTTAGCAATTCGGCATGGGTTCGAGCCATTGCTTCTCGTTCCGATCGCCTTTGGTATGCTGCTTGTTAATATTTATCCGGATATTATGCTGCATGCGGACGAGTCGGCCAACGGAGTGGGCGGTCTTTTGTACTACTTCTATGTGCTGGATGAGTGGGCGATCCTGCCGTCATTGATCTTTATGGGCGTCGGGGCGATGACGGACTTCGGACCTTTGATCGCCAACCCCAAGAGCTTTCTTTTAGGGGCGGCGGCACAGTTTGGTATCTTCACGGCTTATCTGGGAGCGATGGCGATGGGATTCTCAGATAAAGCGGCAGCGGCAGTTTCTATCATCGGAGGGGCGGACGGTCCGACGTCCATCTTCCTTGCCGGTAAGCTGCAGCAGACGGCGATCATGGGGCCGATCGCGGTGGCGGCGTACTCTTATATGGCGCTTGTCCCGGTGATCCAGCCGCCGATCATGAAGCTGTTTACCACAGAGAAGGAGAGAAAGATCAAGATGGAGCAGCTCCGTCCGGTGTCCAAGCTTGAGCGGATCCTGTTCCCGATCATTGTTACCATCGTCGTATGTATGATCCTCCCCACGACAGCGCCCTTAGTAGGTATGCTGATGCTCGGTAATCTGTTCCGGGAGTGCGGCGTGGTGAGACAGCTTACGGAGACGGCGTCCAATGCATTGATGTATATCGTCGTTATCCTTCTGGGTACATCGGTGGGAGCGACGACAAGTGCGGAAGCTTTCCTTAACTGGGATACGATCAAGATCGTCGTCCTGGGACTGGTGGCATTTGCAGTGGGTACGGCGGCGGGCGTACTGTTTGGAAAGCTGATGTGCATCGCGACCCATGGTAAAGTGAATCCGCTGATTGGTTCTGCCGGAGTGTCTGCGGTTCCGATGGCAGCCAGAGTATCCCAGAAGGTGGGAGCGGAGGCGGATCCGACCAACTTCCTTCTGATGCATGCGATGGGGCCGAACGTTGCGGGAGTTATTGGTACTGCGGTGGCAGCCGGTACATTTATGGCGATCTTTGGCGTTGGAGTGTAAATCATGAGCGGGGCAAAATATTTCCTGCCCCGACATCATCATATTTTGGAGGATATAACATGGCAGATATAGAAAAAAAACCAATTAAGATTACAGAGACGATCCTGCGTGACGCACATCAGTCCCTGATCGCGACGCGTATGACCACAGAGCAGATGCTCCCGATCGTTGACAAGATGGATAAGGTGGGCTACCACTCGGTAGAATGCTGGGGCGGCGCAACCTTTGACGCTTCCCTGCGTTTCCTGAAAGAAGATCCGTGGGAGAGGCTTCGCAAATTCCGCGACGGTTTCAAGAACACGAAGCTCCAGATGCTGTTTCGCGGACAGAATATTCTCGGATACCGCCCCTATGCGGACGATGTGGTTGAGTATTTTGTCCAGAAGTCAGTTGCCAATGGTATCGACATTATCCGAATCTTTGACTGTCTCAATGACCTGAGAAACTTACAGACAGCGGTTACGGCGGCGAATAAGGAGAAGGCTGACGCGCAGGTGGCCCTTTCCTATACGCTGGGCGATGCTTATACGATGGAATACTGGGTGGATATTGCCAAGAGGATTGAAGATATGGGCGCTACCTCCATCTGTATCAAGGATATGGCGGGGCTTCTGGTTCCGTATAAGGCGACAGAGCTTATCAGCGCGCTTAAAGGGGCGGTGAATCTTCCGATCCAGCTTCACACCCACTATACGTCCGGTGTTGCTTCCATGACTTATCTGAAAGCGGTTGAGGCCGGCGTTGACGTGATTGATACGGCTATGTCACCGTTTGCCCTGGGTACGAGCCAGCCGGCTACGGAGGTTATGGTCGAGACATTTAAGGGGACGCCTTATGACACTGGCTTTGACCAGAATCTGCTGGCGGAGATCGCAGACTACTTCCGTCCCTACCGCGACGAGTGTCTGGAGAGCGGCCTTCTCAATCCGAAGAACATGGGCGTTAATATCAAGACACTGCTGTATCAGGTACCGGGCGGTATGCTGTCCAACCTGACCTCTCAGTTAAAGGATCTGGGCGCAGAGGATAAGTACTACGAAGTACTTGAGGAGGTTCCGAAGGTACGTAAGGACTTGGGCGAGCCGCCGCTTGTTACTCCTTCCTCACAGATCGTCGGAACTCAGGCGGTATTCAACGTACTGATGGGCGAGCGCTATAAGATGGCGACTAAGGAGACGAAGGATGTCTTAAGCGGAAAGTACGGTGCGACGGTTAAGCCGTTCAATGAGGAGGTAAGAAAGAAGGTTCTCGGCGAGGATGCGGAGATCATCACCTGCCGTCCGGCGGATCTGATCGCAGACGAGCTTGATACACTCAGAGGAGAGATGTCACAGTGGAGCCAGCAGGATGAGGACGTACTGTCTTACGCACTGTTCCCGCAGGTAGCTACAGACTTCTTCAAGTACCGCGAGGCGCAGCAGACCAAGATCGACCAGACGGTAGCGGATACAGAGAATGGGAGCTATCCCGTATAAAAGATGAAGGTAAACCGGAGTGCAGGGAGAATCTGTATTCCGGTTTTATATTCAAAAAGTTTCATCAAAAAAGTTCCCCGCAATAAATTATTGAATATTCTGCATTTCTCATTTATAATAGTATGATGTGGATTGGGAAAAGGACGGGTCATACTATGGGGAAGAAGAACGATTTGCAGCGCAAACTGGAGGAGGGCTACAGCCGGTTCAGCAAGGGACAGAAGAAGCTTGCTGATTTTATCCGGAAGGATTACGACAAGGCGGCGTTTTTGACGGCCGCCCGGATGGGCGAGGAGGTAGGAGTCAGCGAGTCCACGGTCGTGCGCTTTGCCATGGCTCTTGGCTATGACGGGTATCCGGGATTTCAGAAGGCTCTTGGGGAGCTTGTGCGCATGAAGCTCAACTCCATCCAGCGGATGGAGGTCACCTACGGGCGCATCAGCCAGGGTGAGATCCTTGCTACTGTGCTCCAGTCGGACATCGAGAAGATCAAGATGACGCTGGCGGCTCTGGATCATGAAATCTTTGAGCTGGCCGTGGAGACTATTCTCACGGCGAGGAGGGTCTATGTGATCGGGATCAGAAGCTGCGCGCCGCTGGCGAGCTTTCTGGCATTTTACCTGAATCCGATCTGTGAAAATGTTGTCCTGGTCAACACGAACAGCTCCAGCGAGATCTTTGAGCAGCTCATCCGGGTGGACGAGCGGGATGTGGTGATCGGCATCAGCTTTCCGCGGTATTCCATGCGCACCCTGAAGGCGCTGGAATTTGCCAGCAACCGGAAGGCGAAGGTCATCACGCTGACGGACAGCATCCATTCTCCCATGACCCTTTATTCTTCCTGCAATCTGATCGCCAGAAGCGATATGGCATCCATCGTGGATTCTCTTGTAGCGCCCCTGAGCGTGGTCAATGCCCTTGTGGTGGCGCTCTGCATGAAGAAGCAGGATGAGGTGATCAAGACTTTAGAGACGCTGGAGGACATCTGGGACGAATATCAGGTGTACAGCAAGGACGAGCTGAATATGCTGGGAGATAAGGTGGAGCTTACGAATCCTTTAGAAGGCGGTGCGGATGCAGATGAGTAAGGTGCTTGTGGTGGGCGGCGGCGCTGCGGGGATGTATGCGGCGGCAGCGGCGGCAGAAGAGGGGAACGAGGTATTTCTCTATGAGAAGAATGAAAAGCTCGGGAAGAAGCTGTTTATCACGGGAAAAGGCAGGTGCAATATTACCAATGCCTGTGATATGGATACTTTATTTGCGGCGGTCGCAAGCAACCCGAGATTTTTATATAGCAGCTTTTACGGCTGCACGAACCAGGATGTCATCCGTTTTTTTGAGGACAACGGCGTTCCGACAAAGACGGAGCGGGGGGACAGGGTGTTTCCGGCTTCCGACCGTTCTTCGGATGTCATCCGGGGGCTGGAGGGCAGGCTGCGGGAGCTTGGGGTGAGGATCAAGCTTCGTGCAGAGGTGAAGGATATGCTGGTGGAGGACGGGAGGTTTGCGGGGCTTGTCTTTTCCGACGAGAGCACGGTAAAGGGAGATTTCTGCATCGTGGCTACCGGGGGGCTTTCTTATCCTTCGACAGGCTCTACCGGTGACGGCTACCGCTTTGCCGGGAAGCTGGGGCATACGGTGAAACCCTGTATCCCGTCTCTTGTTCCTGTTGAGGTAAAAGAACCCTGGGTGGGGGAGCTTCAGGGGCTTTCGCTGCGCAATGTGAGGGTTACTGTGCGGGACGGCAAAAAGAAGCTTTACCAGGAATTCGGGGAGATGCTTTTTACCCATTACGGGGTCAGCGGTCCGCTGATCTTAAGCGCCAGCAGCCGTGTGGGCAGGAAACTTATGGAAAAGCCGCTGACTCTTGAGACCGACTTAAAGCCGGCGCTTGACGAGGATATGCTCCACAAAAGGATCCTCAGGGATTTTGAGGAGAATGTGAACCGGCAGTTTAAAAATGCAGTTGGGAAATTATTCCCTGCAAAACTGGTTCCGGTTATGATAGAATTAAGCGGGATTCCCCCGGAGAAGAAGGTCAATGTGATCTCGAAGGAGGAGCGGGGCGCGCTTGTGCATCTGATCAAGCATTTTACCATGACGCTTATAAAGCTTCGGGATTACAGCGAGGCGGTCATTACGAAGGGCGGGATCAGCACGAAGGAGATCGATCCGAAGACGATGGAATCTAAGCTTGCGTCAGGGGTTTATTTCGCGGGAGAAGTTCTTGACGTGGACGCGCTGACCGGAGGATTTAACCTGCAGATCGCATGGTCTACGGGGTATGCGGCAGGAAAGGGCGCCGGGCAGAAGCATAAGCAAGATTAAGGCTGTGGGCCAAAGAGCGGGCAGCAACTTATAAATGTGTAATAGCGGAGGGTAAAAAGATGGGAATCAATATAGCCATTGACGGGCCTGCGGGAGCAGGGAAAAGTACGATTGCGAAGATGGTGGCCAAAAAGAAGGGATACATCTATGTAGATACAGGGGCCATGTACCGGGGGCTTGCCATTCATTTTCTCGACAAAGGGATCCGGGCGGAGGAGACAGAAAAGATCATCGAAGCGTGCCAGAGCGCGAAGGTGACGATCCGGTACGAGGACGGCGTCCAGCAGGTATATCTTAATGGAAGGAATATTACCCCAAGACTCAGGGATGAGGAGGTGGGGAACATGGCATCCAAAAGCTCCCCGGTCCCGGAGGTGCGCGCGAAGCTCTTAGAGCTCCAGCAGGGGCTTGCCAGGGAGCAGGACGTGATCATGGACGGCAGGGACATCGGGACATGCGTGCTTCCCGACGCGGATGTGAAGGTGTACCTTACCGCCAGCGTAGAGACGAGGGCGAAGCGCAGGTTTGACGAGCTTACGGAAAAAGGCATACCCTGTGAGCTTAAGGAGATCGAGAAGGATATCGCAGAGCGGGATGAACGGGATATGACCCGCGAGACGGCGCCTCTTAAGCAGGCAGAGGACGCGGTACTGATCGACAGCTCCCATATGACAGCCGATGAGGCAGCAGCGGCGGTTATGGCGCTTATCCCATGAGCAGATGGAAGTATACGAAAGGCGGGGAGGTGATGCATCATGCAGGTTGAGCTGGCGAAGACGGCAGGCTTTTGCTTTGGAGTGAAGCGGGCGGTGGAGACAGTCTACCAGGAGATTGAGAAGAATGACGGCGGCAGGATCTTCACCTACGGGCCGATCATTCACAACGACGAGGTCATCATGGATCTGAAGCGCCAGGGGGTAGAGGTGCTGAATACTCTGGAGGATCTGAAGCGCCTTGCCGGGGGGACAGTGATCATCCGCTCCCACGGCGTGCCAGAAGCCGTATGCCGTCTTCTGGAGGATAAGGGAATCCGCTATGTGGACGCCACCTGCCCCTTTGTAAAAAAGATTCACCAGATCGTTCAGAAAGAAAGCAGGAACGGCGCGCATATGGTGATTATCGGGAACAGCGCCCACCCGGAGGTTACCGGAATCCAGGGATGGGCCGCAGGACCTGTGGATATCATCCAGAATGCAGAGGAGGCGGAGGCATTTTCGCTGGAGAATGAGGGGCAGAAGGTGTGCGTCGTATCACAGACGACATTTAATTACAATAAATTTCAAGAATTAGTTGAAATTATCACAAAAAAGGGGTATGATATAATTGTTTTAAATACGATTTGTAATGCCACGAAGGAGCGGCAGGAGGAAGCCAGCGGCATTGCTTCAAGGGTAGGGGCGATGATTGTCATCGGTGATAAGAAGAGTTCCAATACCCAGAAGTTATTTGAAATATGCAGCAATGCATGTGAGAATACGTACTACATACAGACACTTGGCGATTTGAATGTGAATCAATTAAGGTCCGTGGAATCAGTAGGTATTACAGCAGGGGCATCCACGCCCTACAAAATAATTGAGGAGGTTCAAAATTATGTCAGAATTAACTTTTGAACAAATGTTAGACGAGTCTTTTAAGACTATTAGAAACGGAGAGGTTGTAGATGGTACTGTCATCGACGTTAAACCGGATGAAATCATCTTGAATATAGGCTACAAGGCAGACGGTATCATCATGAGAAGCGAGTACACCAACGACTCCAGCGCGGATCTGACGACGATGGTTTCCGTAGGTGACCCGCTGACAGTGAAAGTCTTAAAGGTGAATGACGGAGAAGGTCAGGTGCTGTTGACTTACAAGAGGCTTGTAGCAGAAAAAGGGAATGAGAGACTTAAGGAAGCTTATGAGAACCATGAGGTGCTTAGGGCGCCGGTTGCACAGATCCTTGGCGGCGGTCTTAGCGTCGTGATTGATGAGGCGAGGGTATTTATCCCGGCAAGCCTTGTTTCAGACAGCTATGAAAAGGACTTAAGCAAATATCAGGATCAGGAGATTGAGTTCGTGATCAGCGAGTTTAATCCGAGAAGGAACCGCATCATCGGCGACAGAAGGCAGATTCTCGTAGCGGACAGGGCAAAGAAGCAGAAGGAGCTGTTTGAGAAGCTTCAGGTTGGTGACAGCATAGAAGGCGTTGTCAAGAACGTAACCGATTTCGGCGCATTCGTTGATCTCGGCGGTGTTGACGGACTTCTCCATATCTCAGAGATGTCCTGGGGACGTGTTGAGAACCCGAAGAAGGTATTCAAGGTAGGTGAGAACCTTAAGGTTCTGATCAAGGATATCAATGATACGAAGGTGGCGCTGAGCCTTAAGTTCCCGGAGACGAATCCGTGGGCGAATGCTGCGGAGGACTATGCAGTAGGGACTGTAGTGGAAGGAAAAGTGGCAAGGATGACGGATTTCGGCGCGTTCGTAGAGCTTGCTCCGGGCGTTGACGCTCTGCTTCATGTGTCACAGATTTCCAGAGCGCACGTAGATAAGCCGTCAGATGTATTGTCTGTAGGCCAGATGATCACAGCTAAGGTTGTAGATCTTAACGAGGCTGACAGAAAGATCAGCCTGAGTATGAAAGTCTTAGAGACGGCTTCTGAGCCGGCTGAGACAGAAAGCGTGGATGATGTTGAGACGGCAGAAGAGTAATCCGGATGCCAGTTTAATACATGACTTCGGGATAGAGACCTTGAGCGGTCTCTATCTTTTATGTGTTAAAATTTCAACGAGATGTTTGTAGAAATATACAAAAAATTGTCTGCATTTACTAGAAAAAAAGGGCATTTTCTTGTATAGTATATTAAGAGTTTATTAAAGGAAGGAAGGAAAAAAGGGATGGCATTGTTAACGTTTAAGGGTGGTATCCACCCGGATGACGGCAAGAGCCTGGCGAAGGATAAGGCGATTGTCGAATTGAAACCGCAGGGTAATCTGGTTTATCTGGTTTCCCAGCATATCGGTGCGCCTGCCAGTCCGATCGTCGAAGTCGGCGAACGTGTGCTTAAAGGGCAGAAGATCGCAGAAGCCGGAGGCTTTGTATCAGCGCCGGTGTATGCATCCGTGTCCGGAACAGTAAAGGCAATCGAGCCGCACATGAACCCGACGGGAGCTACGATGAACAGCATTGTGGTGGAGAACGACGGCGAGTACGAGGAAGTCGCATACGCTCCGGTGAAACCCCTTGAGGAGATGACGAAGGAGGAGATCCTTAACGCTATCGGAGAGGCGGGAGTCGTAGGCATGGGCGGCGCGGGTTTCCCGACGAAGGTTAAGCTGTCGCCGAAGGAGCCGGATAAGATTGAGTATATCATTGCGAACTGTGCAGAGTGTGAGCCATATATAACCGCTGACTACCGGAGGATGATTGAGACTCCGGAGAAACTGGTTCAGGGGATGAAGATTGTACTTAAGTTATTTGACAATGCGAAGGGAATCTTCGGCGTGGAGGATAACAAGCCGGATTGTATCGCGAAACTTAAGGATCTTATTAAGGACGAGCCGCGCATGGAAGTTCTGGCTCTTAAGACGAAGTATCCGCAGGGCGGTGAGCGTCAGCTTATCTACGCGACCACAGGCAGGGCGATCAATTCTGCCATGCTTCCTGCGGACGCGGGATGCGTGGTGGACAACGTGGAGACGATGATTAATATTTACCGCGCAGTAGCGGAAGGAAAGCCTTCCATCGAGCGTGTTGTCACGGTGAGCGGGGATGCTGTGAATTCTCCGGGGAATTTCCTCGTGCCTTTCGGCATGAACCAGGCAGAGATCGTAGAGGCTGCGGGCGGATTTAAGTCTGAGCCGGAAAAGATGATCTCCGGCGGACCGATGATGGGATTTTCCATGTATACCCTTGACGTGCCGGTGACGAAGACTTCTTCCTCCATCCTGTGCCTTACCAAGGATGAGGTTGCAGCCAATGAGCCTACGGCGTGTATTAACTGCGGGCGCTGTGTGGATGCCTGCCCGAGCCGCCTGATTCCGTCAAGGCTTGCGGATTATGCAGAGCATCATGACGAGGCGCAGTTTACTGCCCATGAGGGCTTAGAGTGTATGGAGTGCGGCTCCTGCAGCTTTGTGTGCCCGGCGAAACGCCAGCTTAAGCAGGCGATTGGTTCCATGAGAAAGATTGCGTTGGCGAACCGGAAGAAAAAATAAGTAAAGAGAGGAAGAGGTGAATTA
>Ga0137306_101053_pt1 | contig 29878 bp, 20 predicted proteins | sample Inofroosms_March_FD_97187 | JGI IMG/M metagenome (GOLD analysis project Ga0137306, IMG submission 97187) | Mouse cecal microbial communities from Vienna, Austria - N-Acetylneuraminic and N-Acetylglucosamine D2O microcosms_March | ecosystem: Host-associated > Mammals > Digestive system > Large...
GTCATTCTCAATCTGAGAGAATGTCTCTGAAAGCGTGTTCCTACCCGGATATGCATCATAGTTGCTGGTTGGGGAATATTTCGTTACGATTGGAACTCCTGTATTGGCAGATGTGGGATCAATTACGGTATAAGAGTTGCAAAAACGGTCAGTAATATACCAATAGCAATATGCTCTGGTGAAATATGCTTCTCCTCGATAACGCTTAAGCTCCACCTTGTCTTGCTCAGAATATTTTTCATCTGCAATCATAGGCGCAATTTTCTCAAGGAAATAATTACAGTTTGCTATAGTTCCGTAAGGTCCTGCCCAAAGCCCGGCAAGGTTCTGTGTATCATTTGACAGGATAGCTGTCTTATTGCTCCAGAAGCCACCACGGTTTCCGTTGGTAGTCATTCCTACGAAGTTATCAGATTGCAGATCCTGACCTGTTATGTAACCTCCATTGCTAATGTCGCGTAAGTTAACATAAAGACCATTGCGGAAAGCAAGCGCGTCTCTGACATTAAGGATCGCGTCTTTGTCACCGAGCGTCCCTACGGGTTCCTCATTCATGCTACATGAAGCGAACAGCAATGCAGGAAGTGCAAAAATTAAAAATATCTTTTTCATATTCTATACGGTCAAAATAATTAGAATGAAACCTCAACCCCGAACTCATATTGACGGGTATTGGGATATGCAAATTGGTATACGTTGGTCTGAGGCTCAGGATCATAGCCGGTAAAGTCGGTCACTGTCCAAAGGTTACGACCAGTGAAGTGGAGCACAAGATTTGACAGACGCATCACATTTACGATATTCTTAGGAAATGAATAAGAAAGCGTAAGGTTCTTTAAACGAAGGAACGATGCATCTTCGATATAACGAGAGTCAAAATGCGGAGTCTCATTAGCATTCGGATACATGGTGACATCACCAGGTTTAGTCCACACATTGAGCATGCATACATCCTGGTTTTGTTGATAACCTTGGGATGCGTTCTGAAGCAAGAAAGCGTCATTATTTGTCATATATTTCTTGGCTGCCCAATTGAAGTCTACGCTAAGGCTGATGCCTTTCCAGCTTAAACTTGTACCAAAGCCTCCAGTCCATGGAGCAAACTGACTTTTACCTGTCATTACAGAGTTTTCCTCTTCGTTATAAATTTTTGTTATATTGTCGTTTTTATCAAGCCACATCTGTTTTCCATCACGTGGATCCACTCCCACATATCGCACAGAATAGAATTCACCTGCTGAATGACCCACCTCATAGCGCAATCCGGTATTAGGGATGGTGTAAGAATCACGTCCCGAGAAAAGTTCTGTAATCTTGTTCTTGTTGTAGTTGAAGTTGCAGCGCACACCCCAATACCAATCCTGTGTTTTGATAATGTCTGCTTGAACATTGACATCTACACCGGTATTTGTCATAGAACCGATATTGCCATAGCTGGCATCAAAGCCGGTCGTGTAGCTCCATGGAATCTGCATGAGCATATCTTTGGTTGTTTTCTTGTAAAAATCAATCTCAGCTGTAATGATTCCAAGCGTTTTAAATCGCAATGCGGCATCAAATGCATAGACTGTCTCCCATGTAAGATCCGGGTTACTGGGATTACCGAGTCCAGTAGAAGTTGTATTGGATCCCCTTCCATATCCTGGATTATAAGTACCGACAGTGCCGAAATATGCATAATTAGGAATTGAAGAGTTACCGGTTGAACCATAACTCACGCGAGCCTGCAGTTCGTTAAGCCATTCAACTGATTGAAGAAATTTTTCCTGTTTCACATTCCACATTCCTCCGACTGAGAAGAAATTTGACCAACGATGCCCCGGAGCAAATCTTGAACTGCCATCTCTACGATAAGTAGCCTCGAAGAAATAACGATTGTCAAAGTTATAGCTACCCTTCAAGAAAATAGAGTTAAAAATCTCGCGCTGCACATTCTGATTGAGCATGGAATTGTCAACATTAGGTCCCTGTTGAAGAAGCATCAATCGTCTGTCTGTAAAACCCTTGCTTGTAACAGCGAACATATCGTCTTTATTTATCATGGATTCCTCTCCAAGAAGAACAGTAACATCATGAAGATCATTTATCAGGATATTGTATTCAGCAGTATTTGTGAAAGTCCATGCATAATAACGTTGGAACGACTGTGTGCTGTGTCCGGAATTAAGAGCACCGATATTCGGATCATCTCCAATTATATCTCCCATAGGGGTTAGTGTTGTCTCATATGGTAGCCATTTGTTGTCAAGTCTGTAATCGTATGCATTAACTGCTTGCTGAGCCCTGATCGTTAATCCTTTCACAGGAGTGATTTGTTCATATAGATTGAGATTTGCAGTAATGTTTGTGCGGTTGGACTTATTAGTCTCATAAATCCACTCGGGCGAATTGTAACCGAAATAATGCATCGTCATAGCACGATCACCGTAATGAATCTGCCCATCATCGTCTATTGTGTAATAGTATGGAGAATCATATGGGAAAGCCATGCGTGCGAATACCATAGGATTGGCTACATAAATGCCTGAATTTGTAACCTGACTATTGGTTCCATACTTAGTATAACCGAGGTTCGCCTGCAAACCTACTCGTAGCCAGTCGTTCACACGGCTATTGAGCGAAGTGCGAAGTGTTTCACGGCGCATACCGGACATGGTAATGATACCGTCTGCATCATAATGATTAAGAGAAAGATAATATGAAAGATTCTCACCGCCACCACTTACAGCCGCATCAACAGAATATGTTAGGGCGTTATCATTAAACATCTCTTTGCGCCAGTCGGTTGAGATTCCATATTTATCAACAATATCGCGTACTTCCTGACTCACAGGTGAACCAATCTTGTCACGGAACTCAATATATTGCTGAGAATTCATCATAGTCACATTGTCTTCCACCATCTGGCTCCAGCCTACATTCGCACGAAGTGTTACGTTCGCTTTTTCACCGAAAGCACCCCTTTTTGAGGTAATCACAATAACACCGTTTGCAGCACGAGAACCATAGATTGCTACAGAAGCGGCATCCTTAAGCACTGTAACACTTTTGATGTCATTGGGATTGAGTGTAGTAAACACGCTTGATGACACTGGTGCTCCGTCAAGAATGAACAGCGGAGTATTACCTGCATTAAGGGAGTTCACACCGCGAATACGGATCGCGTTGTCTGTTGAAGACGGGTCACCTGAATTAGAAAAGATGTTTAAACCAGGCACCTGACCCTGGAGAGCGTCAACGAACGTTGCAGTGGGTATATTTTCAAGTTGCTTCTCGCCGACTACGGCAACGGAACCTACTACAGAACCGAGTTTCTTGGCGGAACCGTAACCGAGCACCACAAGTTCATCAAGGTTTGAATCGGAACTTGCAAGTTTTACCACCATATTATCGCGAATAGCCACAGTCTGCGTAGCATAACCGACATAGCTTACTTTTGCCTGCTTCACGTTTGCGGGCACTTTGAGTGTAAACTTGCCGTCTGCGTCAGTGGCGACTCCCTGGCCGCCGCCGACAGGCATGATCGTGGCACCGATCAGAGGCTCGTTGTTCGAACCGTCGACAACCGTGCCGTGATACGTGCGAGTCTGTGCCGAAAGACTCCAGCTGCACGCCATCAGCGTCATCAAGATTAAAAACAATTTTCTCATACTTAGTAATTTAGAGATAAGTTATTATTGTTTGTTGTTAAAAATTCACAAATGTGTTTTGGTTTCAGAGATGATAGCGGTATCTGTTTCTTATTGTATATTAAGTATTTGGTTTAACAATTAAGAGCATCCGGCTTCCTTGCCAGGAAAAAGGAGACTCCCGATGATTTGCTGAGTTTTGAATGATAGTTGTCTTCTCTGGTTAGCGCTTGCGGATTCAAAGAAACTTTCCCTGAGATTCGCCTTTGTAATTCTGTCAGTTTCGAAAGCTTTTCAACTTTCGTTTGATTTGTTAAAATTTCTATAACAAACTTAAATTTGCACAAATTTAATATTATCAATCCATATTTCCAAATTTTATTATTCTTTTTAACACATTAGAAGTCATTTTCTGTAAAAATATACTAAAAGCGGCACAAGAATAGCATAAATATATCTATCGTTCGCAATTATTTCAAATTTGTCAAAAAATTCTTTTCTTTAATTTAATTTTGAAACATGATTATCCGCAAAGAATTGTTTAAAGAGGGAGAACAGGCTGACGGCTGTTGCCCTGTGGTGATAACAATAAACCATAATGGGAAGTCAAGAAGAGTCGGAACATCTCTGTATGTCAAGGAGTCTGCATGGAATCGAACGGATGCCTTAATCAATGACAGAGAAAGAGATTATCTGGTTAAAAACGAAATCCTTGAATCCATCTACCGGAGGGTCGCCGGAATTATACAGTCTTTTATTGATAGAAAACTTGACGAGTCACTTGACAAATTGCTCGAACCATTCATCAATGAGGAGATTTGCAGCACAAATAACGAACCTGCCGGAACAATCCATGATACTCCGGTTCATAAAGACTCTGAACTATGTTTTGTTCATCTTGTCGACAGAAAAGCCGATGCCTCTGTGTCGCATAATACGCGCCGAGGATATGAGGGATTCAGGAGGTATGTGGAAAAACGTTTTGGCAAAGGACCGGAAATAGTAAACATCAACCAGGATTTCACCAATAGATTTGTATCGGCTATCGATGAGGATTATGGCAAAAGCGAATCCATGAGAAGATTCATGATTTCAAGGTATAATGCCGTTGTCAATTTTGGCAGAGATTCCGGACTTATACCTAAAGGAGTAAAGATCGCTCTCCCTCCGTATTATCTGCTTCCCGCCAACAGGAATCTGACCGGAGAAGAGATATGCAACATATTTTCCGCTTTCAATGAAGCTATAAAACATGATCCTGATGTCAGAAAAAAGGAAACCGAGGCACTCGGACTTTTCATACTTGACATAGCGTTTCAGGGACTTGCGCCAGTTGATCTCGCCAATCTGAAAGTCAAATCCCTGAATTTTACGACACTCTATGCTTTCGAGAAGAACCCGCGCCGATATCTGGAAGATGAGAGATACCGAAGGGAATATGATCTGCCGGAAAACAGGTTACGAGTAGTGACTCTATCTACTACTCGTAAAAAGACAGGACGACCGGTTGTCATAGTGGCGTCCACTATCGGAATCGAAGGTTTTATAAGAAAGTTGATGGCTGGTAAAAAAGACGATGACTATCTGCTTTCTTGCTTTAACCCGTCTGTGTGTTATTCGGCATCGCAGAGACAGAACCGGCTCGCTAATTATTTCAACATGATGGCCCGTAATCTCAATAAGGCAGTTTCCAAATATTACAGACAGCATAATCTCGGAGAGAACAGGAGGATAACATTCTACTTCGCACGCCATGCCTTCTGTAATCTTGTTGACAGCATGGATGTTCCGCGACATATAATACAGAATATGGTAGGGCATCGCAGTTCAGTGCTTGAAATGAGTTATCTGCGTCCGATCACTCCGTGGCAGCAGGCACAGATATCACACACTTTATTAAGCCGTTATTTTATCTGATCCAAGGATTAAGAATTTTCTCCTACTAACTTATCTCTAAATTATTACGTATGAGAAAATTGTTTTTAATCTTGATGACGCTGATAGTCAGCGGTCTTGCCGTTTCGGCACAGACGCGCTCCTACCAGGGTACTGTTGTCGACGCAACGACATCCGAACCTCTGATCGGCGCCACAATCCTGCCCCTCGGAGGCGGACAGGGCGTTGCAACCGACGTGGAGGGCAAGTTCAAACTTAACGTTCCGGCGAACGTGAAGGAAATACAGGTTTCTTACGTTGGCTACAAGACTGTCAAAGTTCCTTTGACACAGAATGTAGTGGTTAAGATGCAGACAACAGACCAGACTCTTGACGATGTCATGGTCGTTGCCTTCGGCACAACAACCAAGGAGGCGTTTACCGGTTCTGCGGCTGTTGTCGGTTCGGGCGAACTTCAGAAGCGCACAACCACCAATGTGGCTGACGCTCTCATCGGTTCCGTTCCCGGTCTTCAGATGCGTTCTTCCACCGGTTCTCCCGGTTCGGACGGCTCGATCAACATCCGCGGTATCTCCTCTCTCTATTCAGGCATCGAACCGCTCGTGATCGTTGACGGCGCACCCTACACCGCAAGTCTCAGCAATATACCGCAGAGCGACATAGCTTCGATTTCAGTGCTCAAGGATGCTGCTTCGGCGGCACTTTACGGTGCTCGCGGTGCAGCAGGTGTGATCATCATCACCACAAAACGCGGTGCTAACAAAGAGGCTCAGATTACCGTAAACGCCAAGTGGGGTTCAAACTCACGCGCAGTCCAGGATTATGACGTAATCACTGATCCGGCTGCATTCTATGAGGCATATTACGCGCAGGTGTACAACTACAATTACTATCATCAGGGCATGACGCCTGCCGCCGCTAACCAGGCATCCAACAACATGATGCTCGGTCAGCTGATGTATAATGTATACACTCTTCCGAAAGATGCCAACGGTAACGAACAACTCCTTATCGGCATGGACGGCAAACTCAATCCAAATGCCACACTCGGACGCAAGATAGATTTCAATGGCCAGCAGATGTGGCTCACTCCAGACAACTGGAATGACGAGGCATATCACAACGGTTTCCGCCAGGAATACAACCTCAGCGTAAACGGAGGCACAGACCGTGCGTCTTTCTACGCGAGTCTCAACTATCTCGGCGACGAAGGTATTCTCCAGCCATCAAGCTACGACCGTGTAAGCGGACGCATACGCGCTGACTATCAGGCTAAGAAATGGCTGAAAGTCGGAGCCAATGTCGGCTATACCCACTCGAATTCAGTCGGCAACCCGAGCATCGGCACCGGCTGGAGTTCAAACAACATCCTCTACTTCACCGGTATGATCGCTCCGATATACCCGGTATACGCACGTGGTCTTGACGCTGCCGGAAATCCTTACATCCTTACAGACGAATATGGAAACACCAGATATGACTTCGGTCAGGATGTATATTATTCCGGTACCCGTCCATTCGGCGCGCCGGGAAACCCGATCGCCGACCAGGTTCTCAACACTTCAAAATCGGATTACAACCAGCTTAACGCAACCCTCAACGCGACTGTTGACTTCACAAGTTATCTTAAACTTGATGTCGTGAGCAACGTCAACTGGGGCGAAACCCGAAGCACAAGCTTCGGCAACCCGCTTACTCCGGGTTCAGCATCGGTGAACGGTAATCTTACAAAGGCTACCACAACGAATATACGTACCAACAATTCACAGACACTGACATTCTACAAGTATTTCGGCGACCACTACCTCAATGTTATGGCAGGTCACGAGTATTATCGTACAGACGGCACATATCTTGCGGCTTTGGGACGCGGCATGTTCTCTCCAGACGTCCTTGAGCTTGACGCATTCGCAGACGTAGCTGTCAACGCATCTTCTTACAAGACAAGCTACAATGTTGAAGGCTGGTTCGGAAGCGCACAATACAATTTCCTTGAGAAGTATTATGCTTCGGCAATGTACCGCCGCGATGCATCCTCCCGTTTCCACAAGTCTCACCGCTGGGGTAACTTCTGGAGCTTCGGAGCCGCATGGATGATCTCAAAGGAAAACTTCATGGCTCAGACAAAGAACTGGCTTGATTACCTGAAACTCAAGGTCTCTATCGGTCAGCAGGGTAATGACAATCTGTCTACTTCCTACGGATTCGTAAACACCTATAAGCTTCAGCCAAGCTCCAAGGAGCATATGTCTCCGGTATTCTCAAACTTCGGTAATCCGGACATAACCTGGGAAACCACAACCAACTTCAATGCCGGTCTTGAATTCGGTTTCTTCAACAACCGCCTTACAGGTAACATCGATGTATACAACAAGAATACCAACAACCTTCTTTTCTGGCTTACGATTCCGGAATCAACAGGTGCCCGCGGCTATTGGGGCAATGTCGGTTCTCTCCGCAACACCGGTGTCGAACTCGTTCTCAGCGGAACTCCGATCCGTACAAAAGATTACGAATGGAACATAACAGCAAATCTTTCGCACAATGTCACCAAACTGACGAAGCTCCCCGAAAGCAAGATCGGCGTGAACGGCGGCTGGTATGACGACGGCTACTGGTATGAGGTAGGCGGACCGATGTACAATTACATGGATCTCGCATACGCAGGAGTAAACGACAAGGGTCAGGCTCTCTATTACTACGACCCGAACCTTGTGACAGACGGCACTATGGACACTTCAAGACCCGGTACAATCAAATCCATGGATTATGTCACTACTGAGGCAGGAAACGCATCGCGTTACGCTATCGGCAGCATCCTGCCCAAAGTATTCGGCGGTTTCAACACCACAGTGCGCATCAAGTGGTTTGACATCTCGGCTTCTTTCGACTATCAGATCGGCGGAAAGGTCTATGACTCACGTTACGCCGCGCTCATGACTCCGAACTCCGACCTTTCATCTACCAACGGACAGACTTATCACAAGGACTGGATCAATTCCTGGAGCCCCAACAACACCGACTCCAACCTTCCCCGCTGGCAGATAGGCGACACAGACACAGGTATGGCGAGCGACAGATTCCTTGCCAACGCAGGTTATCTTAACTTCCAGTCGTTCGTGGTCGGCTTCACCTTGCCGAAACTGTTCAACGACATTGAGAAAATCCGTGTATACTGCATGGGTGAGAACCTCTGCTTCTGGTCTGCCCGCAAGGGTCTCGACCCCCGCTATTCATACGGCGGCAATGCTTCCGTAGGTGCATATTCACCGATGCGCACTATCTCGGGAGGTGTGGAAGTTGTGTTCTGATATTGATTCATCTAACGTAAAAAGAACATTCACAATGAAAAAGATAATGACATTAACAGCCGGCGCCGCCCTTCTTCTGTTGCCTTCCTGTATTCAGGAGTTCGAGCCTCAACAGGTAATTGTAACAGAGGATCAGGCATCATCCGCGCCGGGAGCTTACGAAAATTTCGTAAACTCTCTCACATCAAGTGTTGCAGGACAATGGGTATTTGACACCCCAAAATACCGCAAGCCGAATGATTTCGGTTATCCCTCGCTTATTCTAATGCGCGAAATGACAGGAAACGACATGGTCGCTGTCGGAGGCGGCTACAACTGGTTCCAGACATGGTATACCTCTGATGTGACACTCGCTCCCATATACCTTAACTGCCAGTATCCCTGGACTTACTATTATTCTCAGATCAAAAACTGCAATACGGTTCTTAACCTCGCAGGTGAGAACCCTTCCGATATTCACAAGGCAGGTGCGGGAATGGCTCACGCATGGCGTGCCTTCTACTATCTGGATCTTGCGCAGATGTTCTGTCCTGTTTCCTATGCACAAGACAAAACAGCTCCGACAGTGCCTATCGTATCGAATGATATGAGCATATCCGGTGCATCGAACAATCCGCGCGCAACTTACGAGGATATGATGAAGTTCATTCTCGCAGATCTTGACAACGCAGAAAGATTCCTTTCCGATTACAGCAGGAGGAGCAAAGAAGAGCCCGATATGAGTGTTGTAAACGGTCTTCGCGCACGAGTATACCTTCTTATGGAAGACTGGGTAAATGCCGAAAAATATGCAAAAGAAGCCCAGAAAGGGTATACTGTCATGACAGGCGCCGAGTATAACAACAAAGTCAACGGCTTCAACAACGCCAATTCCAACAACGCATGGCTCTGGTGCTGCACATTCAAGAAGGATGACGCCTGCATGGTTACAGGCGGAAACCACTCCTGGGGATCGTGGATGATCAACGAGCTTCCCAACGATGGTCAGACCGGTTACGGCTACTACAGCAAATTTGGTGCCGGCAACTATATCGACTATCATTTGTATCAGACAATTCCAGCGTCCGACACCCGCAAGCAGTGCTATGTGGATTTTGAAATAGACAAAAAGACCACTGCTACCGACGTAATAAAAGCATTGGCTGCTTATTCTGATGTTCCGGAATATGTATTCAATTCAGGAAACGCTGTAAGATCCAACACTAATGGCGCGAACGCATGGGGCGGCATGCCACTGAAATTCCGCGGACGCGACGGCAACCACACCAACAACCAGGAGGCGTATTGTGTAGACGTGCCCCTGATGCGAGTTGAGGAGATGGTGCTCATTGAGGCAGAGGCAGCCGGACGTCAGGACGAAAACCGAGGAAAAGCACTGCTTGAGACTTTTGCCAAGACTCGCGATGAGAACTATGTATACGGCAAACATAACGACGCTTATAACAACTCGTCGACATCTCCGTTCATCAATGAAATATGGTGGCAACGCCGTGTTGAGTTCTGGGGCGAGGGTCTTGCAATGTTCGATATAAAACGTCTCAACAAGGGTATAATACGCAGCTATGCAGGAACAAACCATGTTGACGGCTACCGCTGGAATACCAACGAACCTCCGCAGTGGATGACATTCTGCATCGTGCAGACTGAAACCAACAACAACAGCGCCTGCACAAACAACCCGACACCTATCGCTCCCAAAGGCAATTCGCCTGAGCACGCTTGGTAAAAGGATTATATTAATTTCTTAAATGATTGCACAAATGAAAAATTTGAAATATTTCCTTATGGCTCTCCCGCTGGCTTTTCTGTGGTCTTGCTCTGCAGAAGACGGCACTGAGCCCGGAACAGCCTCAAATCCGGTTGTCACTATGTATTCGTATGCTCCGGAGGCTACCTCCGGCATGAACGCAGACAACGACCTGATTGTGCGTTTTGCAACCAACAATGCAGTGACCGAGCTTTATTATCTTATCGAAGCGGCAGACGCGGCTAACGATTATATCGACAAGAACGGAAGCGACGCATATATGCAGAAGGTCGTGGAGGAAGGCATCAAACTTGACGTGACCGGCGCCGCCAATATTGACGAGAATATTATGGATCAGCATGGCGCGATAATTATCACGGGTGTTGCCTGCAACGGCTCAAACCGTTCAATGGCACAGGTGTCATTCACCGGTCTTGACTGGAATAAAATCTGCAGCGGTCAATTCTCTGCCGGCAATATTATCAACGGTGCTAAAATTTGTGATCTTGAAGTCTGCACTACAGATAAAAACCTCTACCGCATAAAAGATGCATTCAAGGACGGTTATTCTCTAAAGTTCTCTAAGATGGGTCTGAAAGGAACAGACGACACGGGGATGGCATTCTATCCCGTAAGGATTCCTGAAGCCCAGACCGGCATTGAAGTTAACTTCAATGATGGAAGCAAGTCTCCACTTTGGGTAAAAGACGTTGCATATTGGCAGCAAAATGCCGATCTTGCCACAAGCCAGAATTACTGGAGCTTGATCTGGGAGGACAACTTCTGTGAATTCAACCTTGCCTGGATGACCAACAAAGGCTGCATAGCCTATGGATCCGCATCCGATGGTGAAGGAAATACATCATATTTCATACCGGACGGAGTGGACTTATAAGAATCTTAAGACTTCAGAAGGCCCTTGCCTTCGCAATAAAAGGGAAAGAGCCACAATATCGGCTCTTTCCTTTTTTATATAATCAATTAAGAAAATATTAAAACTATATGAAGAGAATTACATCACTTGCAATCATGTCGGCAACGACACTCGCATTGCTAGCCGCCCCACTCACTCCCGAACAGGCATTAAGACGGGTGCAAGGCAACAGCGCATTGAAGATGCCCTCGAAATCAGGGACCTCAATGAAACTTAGCTTCTCAATGCAAACACAGAAAGGGGAACCGGCTGTATACATATTCGACCGTCCGGCTTCATCGGGGTATTTGATCGTCAGCGCGGACGATACCGCCACTCCCCTGCTCGGATATGCAGACTCCGGCAGCTTCGACGCCAACAACATGCCCCCTCAGCTCGAATGGTGGCTATCGGAATATGCCTCACAAATCGACTATGCATCGGCAAACGGAATTAAAAACACTTATGCCCCCATTGCCAATAAAAAGGAGATTGCTCCGCTCGTAAAAACCAAATGGAATCAAGGAACTCCATATAATAATCTGTGTCCTTCCGTAAACAACGTAAAATGTCCTTCGGGATGCGTGGCAACGGCAATGGCTCAGGTAATGAAGTTTTGGAATTATCCTGAAGTGGGCACAGGAAGGGTCACTGCAACATTACCATCGGGAGGTACTGGAGAAGGGTTCATAAACCTCGCTCAAAAACCTTTCGACTGGAACAACATGATCGATTCATATTCGGGATATGACTACACCAACGAACAGGGAAACGCAGTGGCAACCCTGATGCAGGCAGCAGGATATGCGGCAAAGATGAACTATGCACCGGGCGGCTCTGGAGCATTGAGCATAAACGCGGCAATATCACTGTCAAAAAATTTCAAATACAACCCGAACATTCAATACCTGCAACGCCTCTATTTCAATACATCTGAATGGAACGAAATCGTTTATAACGAGCTTGCTGCCGGACGCCCCATTCTTTATGGAGGTCAATCAACATCCGTTGGTCATGAATTTGTCTGTGACGGATATGACGGAAACGGATATTTCCATTTCAATTGGGGATGGGGAGGTATGTCAGACGGATATTTCATCCTTGACGCCCTTAACCCTAACTCTGTAGGAACCGGTGGTGGCACCGGCGGAGGATATAACTCAAGACAGGACATAATAATAGGGATTCAACCCTCTTCTGTAGAAACTGACGTTTATCTAACACAGTTCGGCAACCTTTCAGCATCGGCAAGCGGATCAAACATTAGCCTTGCCTTGAACTATAACGGCAATGTCGGCAATTGGGTAAATGCCGGAATCTCTGCAGTCAAAGTAAGAATGGGGGCAGAAATCGTATCTGTTGACAATCCTGAAATCAAACCTCAATATGTGAGACTCTTCTCGAATGACATTGACATTCCGGCACTGACTTTGAACGGATACAATATCTCATATCAGGGTATAAAAGGGAATGCAACAGTCTCCATCCCTTCAATTTTACCTAACGGCAAATATAAAGTTACTGTCTGCACACAAGATGCAAACAAGACAGACGCACCTTGGACTCCGGTTTGCACAACCAACGGAGCGTACAATTTCGTATACGTAACGAAAAACGGAAACAGCTGTTCAGTTGAAAATTTCAACGAGACGGAACTCTCGATTGTATCGGCGGAACCGACAACCCAGGTTTATTATGAGAATGCATGCCGGTTCAGACTGTCGGTAAAAAACAATTCCAATCTCGAACTTTCAGGAGGCTTCTATCCTGTGCTCTACGATGGAAACACTCCGGCTTTTCTCGGAGAGGGAATAACAATGAGTCTTGCACCGGGTGAAAGCGACAATGTGGAATTTGTAACCACATTCGAACTTCTTAAAGGAGTCTCCGCTCCAACGGAGACTAAAGAATATACACTTCGGTTCAGCAAGAACGCAAGCGGCTCGGCGTTTTACAACTGGAGCAAGCCCCTGTCAATGGGACTGCTTCTTAGAGCTCCGTCATTCAATACGTCAAATTACTGCATAGAAGGCGCTCCGACAAGAGAGGAGACTATCAACGGACAGACACGCACGGCATTCGTTGTTCCGGATCCGTCTGAGATTCCATTCGCCGCGACAATAACCAACACCGGCACTTTCTTCGGCTCGCCTGTCTACACCCTGATTTTCAACTCTACATTAAGCGGATACAACCTCACCTCACTTGCCATGGGTCCGACAGCCATTCTCAACAGAGGCGAATCCGCGACGGTCACGGGGTCTGCTGACTTCACCGAAGCAGAGGACGGAGAAGCTTACGCCGCAGCATTATTCTACATAAACGGGGGTAAGCTGACGCAGCATAACGGAAGCCAGATACTATACTTCATTGTGGATTCCACAGCCTCGGCTGTCAATGATATCGAATCTGACAATACCACATCAGACAATGAAATATACAATCTCCAGGGCATTCCTGTAGGGAAAGACATAAATCTGCTTCCCGCCGGAATATACATCAGAAACGGCAAGAAAATTCTTAAGAGACATTGACCTTTCCCCTTCGACTCCTGTTTCTCAAAGGGGCGACGCAAAAGGTTTATCAAATAAAGACAGGGAGCGAAACGCTCCCTGTCTTTATTTGATAAACTGACTTTCTCATTCGCTCTATCTTCGGATAATCACCGGATTACCTCCCAGACCGATATATGGATATGACGGATTCTCTTTGCGGAAACGGGCTATGAACGCACGGGTATCATCCATGCTGTCGAAGCTACCGGCTATGATATACCATTTGTCTTCCAGCGCACGCGCCGCACGGGCATCGTACCCTTTCTCAGAAAGCATCGAAGCCCCTGCACGTGCGTTGGTATTCATTTTAAAAACTGCAACAGCGACATTGAGCTGTTTCAGAGGAGAGACTCCGTCATCCACACGCAGAATCTCGTTGACAAAATACAATGTGTCGCCATCCACGACCTTACCGCGGGGCGCGTCTTCGGATATGAGTCCGTCTGCCGCCAGCGATTCGCTTACCTTCTCCCTTTTGCCTACCGCGACATCATAAGCCTCTCGGTAATTCCTCTCGGTAGGCTTGCAGGAGACAAGAGCTATGGCGGCAACAGCCGCCAGCAACAATATCTTTTTCATGGCACAAGAATGCGAATCTCACGTGGTTTGAAACTATATCTGCGGTTCTGCGTCACAGGAACGATCCTCTCTCCCGTCAGAATGTCTGTATAACTCTTACCCTCGGGGATAATCTCAAGATAACGTGTCATGTCAACATCGTTTGTCTCGTCAGTGCCGTTAAGCATGATCACCGCGACATCATCGCCGGAGCGGCGTTCATACAGATAGACTCCGTTGGTAGGCATGAAATGCTTCATCCCCCCCTCTCCTATCGCCTTGCTTCCTCTCCGCCATCCGCACAGACGCGATATGAAATCGAAAGCCTCGTTCTGCAGTTCTGTCCTGCCTTCTCTTGAAAAGACATTGACTTTGTCGCCGGGGAAGCCTCCGGGCATATCCTTGCGCACGTTGCCGTCGCCACCTTCCCTTGTGCCGTGCATCAGCAGTTCCGTGCCGTAATACAGCTGCGGGATGCCGGGAACAGTCAACAGCACTGTCAATGCCTGCTTCCACTGGTCGAGAGTCTCCGGCTCGGTAAGAATGAAACGTTCAGTGTCGTGATTATCAAGGAAACGGAGCACATTCATCGGATCCGGATAAACATAATCAAGCGCGAGGTGGTCATAGATTGTGTTGAGACCGTTCGAGGGATCCGTCTTCGCCTTGAACGGCGCCATGTCACGGCATTTTATCATGAACGGAAAATCCATCACCACGGGAAGATTTGTGTCGGGATTTCTCTTTGAGGCAAGCGGCGAGCCTTTCTGCCAGAATGCCTCTCCTGCTGTCTCTCCGAACCAGCATTCACCCACTATATTGAAGTCCGGATACTCGGCAATAACCTCGGAAATCCATCTTGCCATCTCTTTCTCATCGGCATAGGGATAGGTATCCATACGGATGCCGTCGATCTGCGACTCCTCTATCCACCAGACGGAATTCTGGATCAGATACTTCATTAAGTGCGGATTCCGCTGGTTGAGATCCGGCATCTCGGCTACAAACCAGCCGTCTTGCGTGAGCTTGCGGTCATAATCAGTGGCATATGGGTCAGTAATGGTGGAAAGGCGGTAATTTGTCTGAACATAACCGTCTGGGAAATTGAACCAGTCTTTCGAAGGTCTGTCTTCAAACCAGGGATGTCCGGAACCGCAATGATTGAAGATCATGTCCATCACAGTCTTTATCCCGTTGTCATGAAGTTTCTCCACGAGCGCGGAATACTGACTGTTGCTTCCGAAACGTGGATCGACCTTGTAATAATCGGTAGTGGCATAACCGTGATAGCTGCCACCTTTCATATCGTTCTCAAGAACCGGATTCAGCCACACGGCGGTTATGCCGAGAGAATCGAGATAATCGACATGACTGGAGATTCCGGCAAGGTCTCCGCCGTGACGGGTGTTGGGATTATCACGGTCTACCTTCACATGATGACGCAATTCCGCCACATCGTTTATGCTTTCATCGCCGCAGGCGAACCGGTCGGGCATAATCATATACAGCACATCTCCGGCGGTAAATCCTTTCGCACCTTTCTGAGCCTTGCGGGCGCGCAGTTCGAATTCTTTTACAACCTTGCGTTTACCCTCGCGCCATTCGAGTTTCATGATCCCCGGCTGAGCTTCGGGCGATACGGTAAGGTATACATACTGCCAGTTCGGCGAGCCGTCGAGTCTGACAACAGAATCAACGGTAACTCCGGGATAGGTCAGTGAGAAATCCGCCGGGCGCACGTCACGCCCATGAATCTGCAACTGCAAGGTGGTGTCGCGCATGCCTGCCCACCAGTGCGGCGGATGAATCTCATCCACTGTGAAAGATGCAGCCGAAGCCGATAATGCTCCGCCTGCAATAAAGCAGAAAAGGCCGCGGCACTTGCACCGCGACCTGCTGATAGAATATCTTTTAAATCTCTTCATTGAAAAAATATTATGTTCAGACTAATCCACCTGGATGACAAGATGAGTTGTCAGGCTCCAGAATTTGGCGGGATCGGTAATCTGGATTGTCTTCGGACCATCCTTCTCGCCGGTGATCTGATAGCTGCCGGCAGGCATGTTGCTCCAGATCTTCACTTTCTTAGAGTTCGTAGGAATGGAGCTGAGCGTGCGCTTGTCGGCTGTCACGAAATATGACGCATCAAAATTCCCTTTCAATACCTTAGTCGCACCAAGGAATTTTTTCTCCAGCAGACCCTTTTCCTTAAGGTTTTTATTTGTGCCGATTGCATAATAGACTTTGTTCGCCTCATTCTCGGCGGCGACAGCCTGCGCCTGAGCCTCCTCTTTCGCAGCAGTCTCTGTCTTTACCTGTTCCTGACCTTCGGCAACCTGAGTGTTCAGAGTCTCGATCTGACCTTTTGCCGCAGCAAGGTCACTCTCGAGCTGTGCGATTTTCTTATCCTGCGAAGCGATACGCTCCTTGAGCTGCTTGATTGTCTTTGACATTACGCTGTTCTCGTTGCCCGATGTCTTGATTTTCTCTTCCATGGAAGTGAGAAGAGCCTTGTTGGCTGCAAGACGAGCCTTGATTGAAGCGAGGTTCTGACGGATTTCGGCACGACGGTCGCCGTTCTCGCTGTTGCCCATATTATAAAGCAGACCCTCCTGCATGTTGATGGAATCCAACCCGGTGTAGATGTCTCCCATGAGCAACATAAGAGAGTCGTTGAACGTGGCTGCTTCCTGATATTCGGCTGTCAGATCTGCGATACGGATTGAATCCTCGTCAATCTTTTTCTGATTGCCTGAGCATGATGCCAAAAGCATGGCTCCCATTCCAAGAAATAAAACGCTTTTCTTCATAATCGTATAGTTTATAGTTAAATTTCACTTCAGAAAGTTCCGACTGCCGGAATGCGTATGATCAGCATTGCATTCAGCAGCCTTCAATCACTATAACAATTTCACCCTTCGTTTGGTTCACGGAATAATATTCAAAAAGTTCACCAAGGGTGCCTTTTTTTATTGTTTCATGCATTTTAGAGATCTCACGACACACCGCCGCCGGTCTGTCGGCACCGAATGCCGACACGATCTGCCCCAGTGTTCTGCCAAGGCGCAGAGGAGACTCATAGATAATTACAGTACGCGGATCTGCGGCAAGTTCCGCCAGACGCGTCTGACGCCCTTTCTTGACCGGCAGAAATCCTTCAAACACAAACCTGTCGCATGGCAGTCCTGAAGAGACGAGTGCCGGCACAAATGCTGTGGCTCCCGGAAGACATTCCACATCCACACCAAGCCGGCGACAGGCACGCGACAGCATGAACCCCGGGTCGGAGATGCCGGGGGTACCGGCATCGGAGATCAGAGCCACCACATCTCCGGCCTCTATCCGGGCGGCGATAGCGTCGCAGGTCTGATGCTCGTTGAATTTGTGATGGCTGTGCATAGGAGTGGAAATCTCAAAATGCTTCAACAGTTTTCCTGAGGTGCGTGTGTCTTCGGCAAGGATATAATCAACCTCTTTAAGCACTCTCAGAGCCCGCAGCGTTATATCTTCGAGATTTCCCACGGGTGTGGGCACAATATAGAGTTTTCCGCTCATGACTCGAAATAGCCTCTGATTATCTCCATGAATCCGATGACTTCCGGATTTTCCTCATTCCACCCGAGTTCTCCTATAAAATATTCCTCGGCTTCGTCATAGCTGTCCATTGCCGCCACTGCATTCATGGCGGAAGAAAATTCAGCATCCGAATTGGAAAAAAGCTCACGCTTGAAACGGAATCTGTCGTTGAGGCAGAACGCCGGCTTGTCAAGCTTGGGCTTCCTGAACTCCTGAGCCACCGCATCCTCCACTTTTTCCGGTATCCCCTGTTTCTCCGCCGGTGCCGACACCCGCTGTTCTGACTGCGGTTCGAATTGCGGTTCCACCGATATTTCTTCCTGCGGTTCAACAGGTGTCCCTTCCTGCGGTTCAACAGGTGTCTCTTCCTGCTGTTTTTCCGGTGTTTCTCCGGAATCGAGCAATGTCCTGATTCGGGACACGATCAGCGGTTCAAGCTCGGGAATCTTGTCTTCCCGAAGCTGCGCAAGTTCGAGAAGTCCCTCAATTTCGTAAATTTTGTCTTTAAGACCCTTGATGTCGTCTATATTCATATCTCTATCTTAGATTCATATATTCAGTTGAAATAGTCACAAAGCCGCACTCTGTAAAAACACGAGAACCACGTTACTGTTCAAAAACCGTGAGCAAAGCTTTCTTTAACCCTTCGCGCGCGGCAGTGCGGTTTGTCATCTCGTTCATCATGACCACTATTATGTGTGTGGGCGCGTAATTGTCGTCGAGCTTATATCCGGCATAACATTGAATTCCTTTCATACTGCCTGTCTTCAACGCAACGTAACCCTCCAGAGGAGTTTCGGCAAGAAAACTGCGCAACGTACCTTCCTGACCGGCAAGTGGAAAGAAGGAGGCATAATAAGGATTCTCGGACCTTTCTGCCAGCACATGAGCCATAAATCGCGCCGTAACTCGGTTCTGCCGCGAAAGTCCGGATCCGTCAACTATGTTCACGCCTTGCATAGGGGCTTTCTGTTTCTTCCAGTATTCCGACTCCTGAGCCGCCGCATCGGAGACGGAGCCTTTGCCGCCGTCTGCCACGGCATAAGATCGCAACAGAGCCTCGGCATACTGGTTGTCGCTTCGCATCATGCAGGAACGCATTATCTCGTCAAGCGGAACAGATTCATGATCAAGAATGAGTTCGCGCTCCCCTTCACGCACAGACTCACCCTCCACTACAATTCCGTTACGCTCAAGAGCCGCTTGCAGACGCGTGTCAAAAACAGCAGCCGGATTTGAAACCGAACGGCTGCCTGAAGCGTTATCCTCAAAGTTGAGTCCATGAGAACCGGTGCCGTATGCATGCGGGAGATCTCCCGACATCCATGACGGAGGCACAGCCGGTCCGCTCCATACGTCCTCGTCAACGACTATCCTGCCGGCAATCGAGCGCACCCCGCGCTCCGTCAAGGCGGCTGCGATCTGTGAGCATATGTCTTTATTCCCCTCCACATGCCGGGAATTCAGCGATGGATCGCCACTACCGACTATGATCAGATTCCCGTCGAGAATCCCGTCGCGCACAGTGCCGGCAGCATAGACCTCAGTATGGAAACGGGCATCTTCATCAAGCCGAGAGAGGAGCGTAGCCGTGGTGACGCACTTCATGATCGAGGCGGGAATCAGCGGAATGTCTGCGTTCATTTCAAGAACCGTCTCTCCGGTGGAGAGATCGATGACAAGCATCGATGAACTGCCGGCATTCACACCGCGTGTCTGGCTGAAGTCCTCCACTATATCAGCCCGGGTTTGCAGACAGCAGAGAAGCGGAAGCAAGAAAAGCAATATCTGAAGCATTACTGTTTTCATATTACAAAATTAACTCTTCTTGCTTCCACTTACAAATCTTTTTACTAATTTTGACTTATGAATAATTTGACTTATGAATAATTACGAACGACGACCTTACACTTTCGACAGGGTGGTCCGCATCCTGTTCTCGGTATGCGCACTCTTAGCCACATTATACCTTCTTTCCATTCTCAAGGGAGTTCTGTTGCCTTTCCTTGTGGCAAGCCTGATCGCCTACATGCTTGAACCCGTAGTGAAATGGAACCAGAAATGGATGCGCACTTCCAACCGCTTCCTTCCAGTAATGGCGACTCTGCTTGAGACTTGCGTGATCGGAGGGGGATTCTGCGCTATTTTCTTCCCTTATCTGATCTCTGAATGCGCACAGATGACAGACATGGTGAAAACCTATGCTACCAAACAGATCGACATTCCCTTCATCTCGGAAAACATACATCAGTTCATACGAGACAACATCGATTTAAACCAGCTCTCGAAACTGCTGTCGCAGGAGCAGTGGGAGAAACTGATCAAGACAAGCATCTCCTCTTCGTGGAGCTTTCTAAGTTCGGGCTTTGCACTGATTGTCGGAATTGTCAGCTGGTTCGTGGTGATTCTATACGTAATTTTCATCATGCTCGACTATGAGAAACTCACCTTGAGTTTCCGCCAGCTTGTGCCTCACAGCCACCGCCGCCGGGTTTTCCGCATATTCGAAGATATCAAGAACGCTATGAACTGCTATTTCCGCGGACAATTCATAATAGCTTTCACTGTAGGCATACTCTTCTCCATCGGTTTCCTCATAATAGGATTGCCGATGGGTGTGGTGCTCGGACTGTTCATCGGCATGCTCAACATGGTGCCCTATCTACAGCTCATATCGCTGCCGATCACCGCATTGCTGTGTCTTGTATGGACAGTTAGCACAGGCGGCGACTTCTGGCTGATTTTCTGGGAAGCGATGGCTGTATACGTCATAGTGCAGTGCATTCAGGATCTCATCCTTACACCTAAAATAATGGGTAAGGCGATGGGGCTGAACCCCGCGATAATTCTCCTGTCTCTCTCGATATGGGGAAGCCTTCTGGGTTTCATGGGGCTGATAATCGCATTGCCGCTGACAACGCTCGTCCTTTCTTACTATAACCTTTATGTAATCCAGCGCATACAACAGAAACAGGCTACTAAAGAACAATCCTGATTACTTCCAATCCTTTCATCCGAAAACATAAGACTTGAAATGACCGATATACCCGTATCCGCCGAATATGCGTCTCTGACTCAGGAAACTGTCGGAGAACTGACTCAGAAAGTCTCCACTGAAATAAACCCTTCGGCGGAGACTCCACGCTCTGAAGAAGACCACACCAACGGACTCATTGCGGATCTTGCATGGATTCTGCTTCTCGGTGCCATTGTGACTCTTCTTTTCAAAAAAATGAAACAACCGGTAGTGCTCGGTTATATACTTGCGGGTTTTCTGGCAAGTCCTAAATTCGAGTATCTTCCTTCCATCTCGAATCTGGATAACATATCTTTCTGGGCAGACCTGGGAATCGTGGTGCTTATGTTTTCCATCGGTCTTGAATTTTCTTTCAAGAAACTGATGAACTCAGGTTCTTCAGCCATTGTGACGGCACTGATAATCATAACCGGAATGACGTTTGCCGGATTCGGAGTCGGCTACATACTCGGTCTCAACACCATCAACTGCATCTTCCTCGGCGGCATGATCTCGATGTCATCAACCACCATTATCATGAAATCGCTCGATGACCTCGGACTCAGGCAAAAGAAATTCGCATCGCTGGTGCTTGCGGTGCTGATCATCGAAGACCTCTTCGCTGTTCTTATGCTCGTTCTGCTGTCATCGCTGGCAATGGGCGATGTCAAGGGCATCGAACTCCTATACTCTATCGGCAAGCTGATATTCTTCCTCATAATCTGGTTTCTTGTCGGCGTCTATGTCATTCCTACATTCCTGACGAAAATGAGAAGCTACCTCAACGACGAGACTCTGCTTGTCGTTGCAATGGGATTGTGCTTCTCCATGGCGGTGTTCAGCGTGACATGCGGTTTCTCGCTTGAACTGGGGGCGTTCGTGATGGGATCCATCCTTGCCGGCACTGTCATGGCGGAAAGGATGGAAAGAGTTATCGGACCGGTGAAAAACCTGTTCGGCTCTGTTTTCTTCATCTCCGTGGGCATGATGGTCGATCCGCACGTGCTGACACAATACTGGTGGGAAATTCTCATCCTTGCATTAGTGGTCATAACAGGCATGATCATATTCGGCACCCTCGGCATGCTGGTGACGGGGCAAAACCTGAAAGTGGCAATGGAAAGCGGTTTCACACTGACGCAGGTCGGCGAGTTCTCATTCATCATCGCGTCGCTCGGTATGAGTCTCGGAGTGCTCAATGAGTCGCTTTACCCGATAATCGTCGCAGTCTCGGTGCTTACCATCTTCACTACCCCGTACTTCATAAAGATGGCTGACGGAGCATATGCCGGTGTGGAAAAACATCTTCCCCGTGGACTCAACTTCCTCATATCGAGATATTCAAAACAGGTTGTGGATTCCAATGAGACAAAACAGCTCTGGATTGCCATAATCAAACGGTATGTATGGCGCATTCTGCTTTACTCTGTAATTCTGCTTGCCGAGATACTCTTCTCCCGCACTTTCCTTTTCCCCTTGATGGAGGATTACATTCCCCGTTGGGGACATCTCGCAGCTACGGTCATAACCATAGCCGGAATGTTGCCGTTTCTTGTGGCAATGAGTTTCAGCACCACAAAACCGGACGAAAGGATACGCCTGCACAGGTCTGCCAGTTTTTATGACGTTCCGCTGGTAGCGATGCGGATAGTCAGATATCTTCTGGCTCTTTTCTTCATCACTTATTTCACGACTCTCGCATACTCGTCGATAACAGGATGGCTTGTCGGCGGCGGATGCTTCATCCTTATCATGGTCTTCGCTTCTACAAAACTGATGCAGAGATACAACCGTATGGAGGAAAGATTCATGAACAACCTCAACAGCCGCGAGAACACCCGTCTCGGCACAAACAACAATCTTGTGGACGACATGCACCAGGCATACATACAGATCGGACAGTGCGCTCCGTTTGTCGGCGACAAAATCAAAGATTCCAGACTGCGCGATGACTATGGAGTGAGCATATCGAGCATTCAGCGCGGTGACGACTATATGCCTCTCCCCTCGCCGATGGCACGTATATTTCCCGGTGATATTCTCGGGGTGATCGGAAGCGATGACCAGCTCAAGAAACTCAACGAGGATATAGAGGCATTCGAACAGGCATGCTGTTCGGTGGCTCCCACACAACACAAGGCTGAACTCAAAAGCATACGTCTCACTGACAGCTCGCCTATCGTAGGAATGCCGCTGGGCAAGACCAACATCCAGAAAGATTACTATTCCATGATTGTGAAAGTGCAGAGAGGTGAAGACGAATTCATTCAGCCCGGCGCGGATATGGTGCTTCGCCCCGGAGACGCGATATGGGTTGTCGGCGACCCGGATTATTTCGACAAAATGAGATAATGACAGTCGCAGCTCACGCTCCCCGCCTGTCGCAATACTGTATCGGATACACTGTTCTCAATATTGTCTCGGGTATATTACAAGGAGATTGTGGCGGGTGAAATGCCTGCCCAAGAAAACAGGAAGGCTCTCGAGATCCGAGCTGTAAGAAATTGACCCTTTGCGTGCGGCAACCACTATCAGCAGGTCATCCTCCTCCACTTCTGATGACAACAGAATAAAATCATCCCATGTATCCATCGTGCGATAGTCATGTCTGACCTCGAATCCCCCTTCGTTGATGACATTGCGGATAAATTCAGCTGTGGCAGGATAAGCGATAAAGACAAGACGTGCGGCGACCTGCGCTCCGAGATTTGCCACCCGCATCACCCATAGTTTGAAACCTGTCTCAAACTCTGCTTTTTCGGGCACGGCAACGATAATACGGCTGACGGTGTCTACAGGAATGAAACAACGCGACATGAGTATCATCTTGTTTGTCGCCTTCAGCAACTGTTCTATCATGGCGCCGTAAAATGTATCCACTACATTTGACTTGCGGTGAAGACCGATAACAAGCTCCGTAGCCCTTTCCTCATGCCCTACATTCGTAAGTCCGGAAACGACATTGAGATCAAACCGTTCGATAGTCTTTATCTCCACATCCATTCCGTCGGCAACTGACACGGCGCTCTGCAGAGCGTTGCGACCCATCTGGGCGATGCGCGAATCGTCATTGCTGCGCACGAAAAGAGCCGTGATATGGTTTTTGTTTTCCGGTGCACGCATAAAAAGAGCCAGACGCATGATTCCTTCCGAGGTCACAGGATTGGCAACGGCGACAACCTGCCGGGCATATTCCCCGGGCACAAGCTCGTCATGGCTAAGTTCCTCGGCAGTGATACGCATCCTTATCTGCTTTCCCGCCCGCTCTGTGATTACTGTGGAGACAATGCAGCAGATAAGAATCATGACTACCGCTCCGTTCATGATATCTTCTGTAAGCAGACCATACTGAAAACCGATCATGGTGGCGGCAATGGTTGCCGCTGCCTTTCCCGATGTCAGACCGAACATCAGTCTGCGGTCGGCACCGTCGAGTCCGAAGAATCGTGACGCAATGAATGCTGCGAGCCATTTGGTAGACAACGCTACACCCGTCATGTTCAATGCTATCCAGGCAACGCCCCACCCCTTGAATATCACTCCTACGTTGATTAGCATTCCTACGCCTATGAGAAAATAGGGTATGAAGATGGCATTCCCTACAAATTTTATATTCTTCATAAGACCCGAACGTCCGGGAATCATCGGATTGAGTACAAGTCCCGCATAGAATGCCCCTAATATTGCTTCCAGTCCGATTATCTTGGCAAGAAGCGATGCGACAAACACAAGAGCGAGAATAAAGATATATTGAGTGATCGGATCATTGTTATGACCGAAAACGCGACGCGTCAGCCACGGGAAAGAATATCCGACCACAAACATATATATCACCATCAGGATTCCGAGTTTCCAGAGTTCCGCCATATCGAAACCGCCGTTTATCTTCACCGACACTACCTGGGCAAGCGTAAGAAGTGAAAGAAGGACAGCAACAATAGTGCCGAACACGGCAATCACCGCCGCCGGAACATTTGACAGCCCGAACTTGCTGACAACCGGATATGAAATAAGCGTATGGGACGCATACATCGAGGCTATAAGCACAGCCGTGGTCCAGCCCACGCCGAATGCATAGTGCGAGCCGAATATGCCTGCCGCCATTGGCAACGAAAACGACAGCAGACCGAATATGAGTCCTTTTTTAGATGATTTACGCAAATGGAACATGTCAATCTCCACAGCTGCAAGAAACATGATGTAGAGAATGCCGACCTCTCCGAATATCTTGAAACTCGTGTCGCGTTCAAGCAGATTCAATCCGTAAGGGCCGATCACGATACCGGCGATTATCATCCCCACAATCGAAGGTATCTTCAGCGGACGGAAAACCAACGGGCCCAGCAGTATCACCAAAAGCACTACCAGAAAAATTGCCACAGGCTGCTGTAACGGAAACGTTATCAAGTTATACTGTTTTTATAGGTTTGACAAAACTGTCTGTGAGGAGCGAATCATCGGCTCCGCAACTTATGCGTAAAATTCTGTTATTCTCCGAATATCTTCGAAGCGTTGGCATCAGTGATCCTTTCCACCTCGTCTGCCGGCATACCGAGCGTTGCCGCCACACAATCGCGGATCAGGGGTATGTACGCGCTTTCATTGCGTGTGCCCCGGTGCGGCACCGGAGCAAGATATGGCGCATCGGTCTCAAGCACCATCCTGTCTAAGCCTATTTCAGGCAATGCCTCACGCAACGCGGCGGCATTCTTGAATGTGACAACTCCGTTTATCCCGAAATAAGGATTGCAGATCTCGCGAATGCGCCTCACATCCTCCGTTCCCGAAGTGAAGCTATGGAAAACAAGTGTCGGCAATCTGTCTTCAAACCGACGCAGCACTTCAAGCGTTTCTTCCACTCCTTCACGACAATGTATAACCACTGGAAGCGAATACCGGCACGCCCATTCAAGCTGCCGTGCAAACGCCTCTTTCTGCGCTTCGATCCGGGAAGAATCCCAATGCTTGTCAATGCCTATCTCCCCTATGGCGGCAAAACCGCCTTCCTCAAGAAGGGACTCCATGCCGTCAAGGACCTCGCTCCAGTCATCTCCGACCTCCGTCGGATGCAATCCGAGCGAGACTTTAGTGCAGTCAGGAAACTTACGGTGAAGCGCCATCATGGCTTCGTGGGATTCCGGACTCACTCCCGGGAAAAGCATCCTGCTGACTCCGGCGGCAAGAGCACGCTCCACGACAGCGCACTCTTCGCCGGCAAATGCATCCATATACAGGTGTGTATGCGTGTCTGTCATCTCTTGCGTCCGGTAAGTTTGTCAAGAAGTTTACGGTAAGGCTCTTTTGCCTCGTCATCGATGTTTACCTTTTTAAGAGCGGCGAGCGCTTTCGACCCGTAACGCGCGACCTCTTTCTTGCACAACTCGGAGATTCCCATCTTTTCATACAGACGCGTAACAACCTTAACTTTCGTATCTCCGGAGGGAAGACGAAGCGCATCGCGCAAAGCGGTGCCATCGGCAGATGTGTCGGAAAGACCGCTTAGCATCAGAAACGATTTCTTATTGTTATTGATATCGCCCCCTATCGGCTTGCCGAATGTGTTGGAATCTCCGAACACATCCAGCCAGTCGTCTTGAATCTGGAAAGCGACACCGAGCATCATGCCATATTCATACATCCGTGCCGCGTCTTCATCGGACGCTCCCCCGATTATAGCGCCGATCATGGCGGACGCACCCAGCAACGCGCCTGTCTTGTCCATGATCATGCGTATGTAATCATCGATGGTCACATCTTCACGATTCTCGAAATCCATGTCAAGACACTGACCCTCGTACACACGTATTGCCATTGCATTGAACGCGTCAAGCACCTTGCGGAGATGTTCATCGGCAACACCGGATATGAGCTGTGTCGCAAGAGTGAGCATAGTGTCGCCGGAAAGAATCGCGGTGTTGACATCCCATTTGGCATGAACAGACGGACGGCCGCGACGAGTGTCGGAATTATCCATCACGTCATCATGCAGGAGTGTAAAATTATGATACATCTCAATACCCATCGCCGGACGCATAGCTGCCGTCGCATCACCGCCGAACGCATCGGCAGTCATCAACACGAGTGCCGGGCGAAGTCTCTTGCCTCCAGCCGACAGTGCATAGGATATGGGGTCATATAGAGAGGAAAGAACTCCCTGCGGAAATTCAAGTTCACGCAAAGACTTCTCGATCAAAGCAGAATACTCTGAAAATGATTTCATGTTATGTTATAATATTTACTCGTAGTCGTTATCTACAAAAATTATTCGTAATTGATAAAATTATCATATATGGCTTTCGGCATGTCTCTGCCGCTGTCTGCCTCAAGCACAGTACGGAAACCGATGATAAATCTTTTATAAGTATTGCTGTCGTTGCCACATGCCTGTTTGAAAGCCTTGAGTTCCCTCTTCACATCATCTACTGAAAGATTGTTCTCGCGCACTGACTGCATATACTCGAGACCCAGCTGCAGACCCAGACCCTGCGGATCCTCTACACCAGCCATTACATACATCCGCATCTTGTCCGCGAGAGGAAGAGAGGAAACGAAATTGTCATATTCATCGCCGAAACTGTCGAGATCATTCCCCGAATACTTCTCATAGGCATAACTTGTAGCGACACCCAGACTCTCTATGCCGGCACCCTTGACTTGTCCGAGAGCCGCACGGCATATGAAACGCGCCACAGAATCAGGCGTTGTGTTTTTCATGACATATGCCACACGTGCCGTATCTGGCAGCGCATTGAAATCCGCCGGGAATGATTCGCCGGCATCGCTTTTGCCACCCTTACAGGCAGCCAACACTGCGGCAACACCCGCGATGGCAATAAATAAAGACCTTCTCATAAACATAAATTTAGCGCAAAAGTAATAAAAAATCGGCAAAAAATTATGTCAATTCAGAGAAAAGCATTAACTTCGCGCTGTGATTTGAAATCATATCCGTTAAAGCAACAGATTTCGCTTTCAGGAGCGCTACTGACTGAAACGGCAATATCAACTTTGGAGTGATGCTCGAGTGGCTGAAGAGGCACGCCTGGAAAGCGTGTTCCAAAAGCCGAGAGCAAAATATGAAATAAGGAAAGGTGCTCGAGTGGCTGAAGAGGCAGACCTGGAAAGTCTGTAACGGCCGAAAGCCGTTCGCGGGTTCGAATCCCGCTCTTTCCGCAGAGAACACGCTGATTATTAGCGATTGACGCTACAATAATTAGCGTGTTCCTTTTTCTTACCTCTAAGGAACAAGGAAAATCCAGAGCGTTGTACCCTTTTCTCTCCGGTTCATCAGCCTTAAAAAAAACGGGAAGTTTGCACATTTTTGATGAAGTCTGATTCATTCGGATTAAATCTCCCCGCAAATTACCCGCAAATTTTAAGAAGCTATGGTGACAACCAAGATCTACTACGACAAGCGGGCAATAAAGAAAGATGGAACAGCCCCGCTGAAAGTGGCGATAACCAAGAACGGTTCGACCGCCTACATTTCTCTGAACATTGCACTCACTGAACGCGAGTGGGATCCCATTAAACGATGTATCGTCAATCATCCAAAGCGGCAATTCTTCAACACATACGTTGGCAAGCGTAAGTTGGAGATTGATGAACTCGTTCTTTCTATGGATGCCAAAAGGGAACTTTCGGGTAGCGTGACCGAAATAAAGAATAAAATCCTTGCACTGCTGAATCCGACTGAAGAACGACCCAACAATCTCTTCTGCGATTGGCTTCAAAAATTCGCCGGCAACAAGAGTGGCCGCACTCGCGAAATTTATCTTGCGACTTTTGAACGAATCAAGGTGTTTACCCCAAAAGGGTACGATCGCCTTACGTTTGAGCAGATGAATCTGGAGTGGCTTACGGAGTTCGATGTATTCCTCGCCAAAACATCGCCTGCGCGTAACGCTCGAAATATCCACTTCCGGAATATTCGCGCTGTGTTCAATTATGCCATCGACAATGACATTACATCTGCTTACCCTTTCCGTAAGTTCAAGATGAGGTATGAAGAAACGAGGAAGAGGTCGATGTCGGTGGAGGCTCTGCGCAAGATCATATCCACACCATTGGAAGAACATCTTGAGAAGTACCGTGATTTCTTCCTGCTTTCGTTCTACCTCATCGGAGCGAATGTCATCGACATCTGCAATGCTGAAGAGGTGCAAGATGGGTATCTCATATATCGTCGTGCCAAGACCCATAAACTCTATACTATAAAGGTGGAGCCTGAGGCGGCCTCCTTGATTGAAAAATATGCCGGGGAGAAGCAGCTTCTTAATTATCTCGACAATCATAAATCTTACCGCACATTCTATAATTGTGTCGTCCGTGGCCTGAAAGGTGTCAAAGACGCGCTCAATGCAATCGATGACGGCATACATTTTAAGGAGCTGACTACCTACTGGGCCAGGCACACATGGGCTACAATCGCTGCTGAGCTGGACATTCCGAACGCAACTATTGCAGCCGCTCTGGGACACTCTTACGGCAACGCCACCTCTGCTATCTACATCGACAAGGATAGACGAAAGGTTGATGTCGCTAATAGAAAGGTTATTGATTATGTGATGACTGGGCATGTGTAGGTACAATTAGAGCCATGAGTTTCCTCGTGGCTCTATCTCCTTGCGCCCTCGCGGGTTGGGGTAGCAAATATGAAGTTTCTTTATCACATCAG
>Ga0137306_101098_pt1:0-27500 | contig 29776 bp, 30 predicted proteins | sample Inofroosms_March_FD_97187 | JGI IMG/M metagenome (GOLD analysis project Ga0137306, IMG submission 97187) | Mouse cecal microbial communities from Vienna, Austria - N-Acetylneuraminic and N-Acetylglucosamine D2O microcosms_March | ecosystem: Host-associated > Mammals > Digestive system >...
CCCTACTGGCTGGTGGATCTGGATTTGGAAGGAACATTGCAGGCGGAAGGAAAAAAGGTTCGGGAGTGGCGCGAAGATGATACAGAGTACACCGAGACAAAACTGTATTGGGTGGAACGGAGAGGGGACATCCATCTGGAGGATATCACAAGAAATGCACTGACAAAAGCAAACAATAAACTTTCTCTGGGGGTTCTGCCCTACGACGTGAGAAAAGCGCAGGACTTTCATATGGGGTATCTGTCGGGATTTCTGGCAGAAAAGCGTGATATAGAGCAGAGAGATCTGGAAATAAGCGTGAGGAAGGAGGCCGAAGAATATGGAGGGAAAATGCTTCGTGATACGGTTCACGGATACGATTCTCTGTCTGTAAAAAAAATAAATCTGGACTGTCGGCGGCAGAACTGGGAATATGTGTTCCTTCCCGTCTGGACAGTCACCTATGAAGGCAGAGACGGAAAGGTTTACTATTATTCCATGAACGGACAGAATGGAAAAGTATGCGGAGAACTCCCTGTTGACTATAAAAAAGTGTTTCTGTTCAGCGGCATGATTGCCCTGATTGTATTTCTGCTTGGACTGGCAGGAGGGTATTTCTTATGAATCAATACAGCTTATGTCCCGGTCAGAAGACGGGAAGAACAGGATATTTTAAGAGGAGGCACGGAAAAATACAGATACTGTCATGGATGTGTCTGGTACTCTGTCTGATGCTGCCTGTAAAAGTGCAGGCAACGGAGCCGGCAGTCACGGACCAGGCGGGAATTCTGACGGAAGAAGAGGTAGAGGCATATGAATCAGGACCTCAGGAAGATACCAAAGAAGCGGCAGATGGACAGGGGGATCAACGGAGCATTACAGACACAGAGCTGAAGATTGCAGCAGTGGCGGCGCTGATAGCCGGAGGCATTACCGCATGTAATATTATAATAAAATACCGGCTGCGATTTGGGGGTTACCGGTATCCCGTGGAAAAGAACGGCAGTTTAAAACTCCGTATCCGGGAGGATAGGCTGGTGAACCAGTTTGTCAGGAAACGGGATATATCCAAATGAAATTCCGGCAGCAGGAAATTTAAAAAACCGGTTGCATTCCCAAAACAAATGTGCTAATATCTTTCCTGTAAAAACAAATGTATTTCACAGAAATACAGACAACGGTGCGGCAGAGAGATTTTCTGAACTGCTGCATGTGGAGAAGGCCGGAGGGCACCATGGAGGAAAAGACGAAATATTTTGTGTTAAAGAAAAAGGCGGTTCCGGAAGTGCTTCTGAAAGTGGTGGAGGCAAAGCGTCTGCTGGAATCGGACCGGGCGGAATCCGTGCAGGAGGCCACAGAACTTGTGGGAATCAGCCGCAGTTCTTTTTACAAATACAAAGATGATATTTTTCCCTTTCATGACAACGCAAAAGGGAAAACCATCACAATGGTCATTCAGATGGATGATGAGCCGGGACTGCTCTCCCTGGTTCTTGGGATTGTGGCAGATTTCCATGCCAATATCCTGACCATTCATCAGAGTATTCCGGTAAATGGAGTGGCGTCTCTGACTTTAAGTGTGGACGTGCTCCCGGATACGAAAAATGTGTCCCAGATGATAGAAAATATTGAGCAGCAAAACGGGGTTCACTATGTAAAAATACTGGCAAGAGAGTGAAGGATGGGACAGTGAGAGTCTCAGAACTGTTGCGGATTATGAATATGCAGAATGGAGGAAACTATGATAAAGATTGCAATTTTAGGATACGGAACCATAGGCTCCGGGGTGGTGGAGGTGCTTAACACCAACCGGGAAAGCATTGCAAAACGTGCAGGAGATGAAATTGAGGTAAAATATATTCTGGATTTGCGGGATTTTCCGGGAGATCCCATGGAGAGAAAAGTAGTACATGACTATGATATCATTGCAAAAGACCCGGAAATCCAGGTAGTAGTGGAAGCCATGGGCGGCGTGGAACCGGCTTACACCTTTGTAAAGCAGGCTCTTCTGGCAGGAAAAAGCGTTACCACTTCCAATAAGGCGCTGGTGGCAAAACACGGAGCGGAACTGATTTCCATTGCCAGAGAACAGAGTATCAATTTTCTGTTTGAGGCAAGCGTGGGCGGCGGAATACCCATTATACGTCCTCTGAATTCTTCTCTGACTGCAGATGAAATTGAGGAAATCACCGGAATTTTAAACGGAACCACCAATTACATGCTGAGCAAGATGACCTTTGAAGGACTGGAATTTGACGATGTGTTAAAAGACGCCCAGTCCAGAGGCTATGCGGAAGCAGACCCCACTGCCGATATCGAAGGCTATGACGCCTGCCGGAAAATTGCAATTCTGACTTCTCTGGTATGCGGGCAGCAGGTGGATTTTGAGGAAATATATACGGAAGGAATTACAAAAATTACAGCAGCAGATATCCGTTATGCAAAAGCCATGGGCCGGGTAATCAAACTTCTGGCCACCAGCAGGAAAACAGAAGAAGGATACTGCGCCATGGTTGCGCCTTTTCTGTTGTCCCAGGAACACCCCCTCTACAATGTAAATGATGTGTTCAATGCAATTTTTGTCCATGGTAACGTGCTGGGAGACGCCATGTTCTATGGAAGCGGCGCAGGAAAACTTCCTACCGCCAGCGCGGTGGTTGCCGATATTGTGGATATTGCAAAGCATCTCCACAAGAATATCCTGATTTCCTGGAGTTCCCGGAAAATGGAGCTGGTGGACAGCAGGAAAGCCAAAAGCTGCTTTTTTGTGAGAAGCAGCGACAGTGAAGCAGAGATTCGAAATCTGTTCGGTGATGTGGAATTTGTGAAGGCAGAAGGCATATCCGGTGAGACAGGATTTCTGACAGAACAGATGACAGAAGAAGAATATGAGCAGAAAGCTGCGGGATTGAAGCACATTTTGCAGAGAATCCGCGTAGTGTAAAGCAGAGACAGAAAGGATTCATTATGAAATATGTGATTGTGCTGGGGGATGGAATGGCAGACCTCCCAATCGAAGAACTTCAGGGCATGACGCCCCTTCAATATGCCAAAACACCCTGTATGGACTGCCTTGCGGCAGCAGGAGAAATCGGAACTGTCCATACCATACCGGACGGAATGGCTCCCGGCAGCGATACGGCCAACCTGTCTGTGCTGGGATACGACCCGAAAATCTATTATTCGGGACGTTCTCCTCTGGAGGCTTTGAGTATCGGCGTGGACATGAAGCCCACGGACGTGTCCCTGCGCTGCAATCTGGTGACCCTGACCGAGGAAGAAGAACATTTTGAAGACAAAAAGATTCTGGACCACAGCTCCGGGGAGATTTCCACGGAGGACGCAGCTATTTTGCTGGAAGCGGTCAGAAAAGAACTGGAAACAGAGACATATCGGTTTTATGCGGGAACCAGTTACCGCCATCTGCTCATCTGGCAGCAGGGCCAGGTGATGGAACTGACCCAGCCCCATGATGTACTGGGCCAGACCATTGGACAGTACCTGCCTCAGGATGAAATGCTGCGGAACATGATGAAGAAAAGCTATGATATTCTGGTGAACCATCCCATCAACCTGGAGCGGAAGAAACAGGGGCTGAATCCGGCGAATTCCTGCTGGTTCTGGGGCGCCGGCACAAGGCCTTCCCTCTCGTCTTTCGAAGAGAAAACAGGGCTTAAGGGCGCTATGGTGTCAGCAGTGGATTTGCTGAAGGGAATTGCAGTGGGAGCCTCCATGAAGATAATTCAGGTGGAAGGGGCTAACGGCGGCCTTCACACCAATTACCGGGGAAAAGCCCAGGCTGCTGTGGATGTGCTGACAAAAGACAATTATGATTTTGTATATGTGCACGTGGAAGCACCGGATGAAATGGGCCATCAGGGCAGTGTGGAAAAAAAGATACAGGCCATTCAGTATCTGGATGAACAGGTGATTGCTCCCATAAAAGAAGGGCTGGAGCAGGCAGGGAAAGAATTCCGGCTGCTGATTCTTCCGGACCATCCCACTCCCATCCGCATCCGTACCCATACCGGCGACGACGTGCCCTATCTGTTGTATGACAGCACCGCGCCTCAGAAAAATACCTGGAAATATAACGAAAAAGAGGCGGCAGAAAGCGGCCATCGTGTTTCCAGAGGATGCGAAATGACAGATTATCTGATTTCCGGAAAATGATGAAAAAAGTTTCAGGAGAACCCTATGTTAATAGTAAAAAAATTCGGAGGAAGCTCCGTAGCAGATAAAGAACGGATTTATCATGTGGCCCGGCGCTGCATGGAAGATTATCAGAAGGGAAATGACGTGGTGGTGGTACTGTCTGCCATGGGAAAGACTACGGACCGCCTGCTGGAGATGGCCAGGGATATCAATCCCAATCCATCCCGGCGGGAACTTGATATGCTTCTGACAACAGGAGAGCAGACGTCCGCTGCCCTGATGGCCATGGCCATGGGAGCCCTTGGCGCGCCCTCTGTTTCTCTGAACGCCTTTCAGGTGGGAATGCATACATCTTCCAGATATGGAAATGCCCGTTTTAAGAAAATAGATACCCGGCGTATCCGCCACGAACTGGAAAACCGGAAAATTGTGATTGTCACAGGCTTCCAGGGAGTGAATAAATACGAGGATGTTACCACGCTGGGCCGGGGTGGTTCCGATACTACCGCAGTGGCCCTGGCGGCGGTGCTTCACGCGGACGCCTGTGAAATCTATACGGATGTGGAAGGGGTATATACTGCTGACCCGCGGATTGTGCCCAGTGCCAGAAAAATTCCGGAAATTACCTATGATGAAATGCTGGAGCTGGCAACGCTGGGGGCCAAAGTGCTCCACAACCGTTCCGTGGAAATGGCAAAAAAATATGGTGTACAGCTGGTGGTTCGTTCCAGTCTGAATAATGCCGAGGGAACCATTGTAAAGGAGGAGACAGACATGGAAAGTATGCTTGTCAGCGGAGTTGCGGTAGATAAAAATACAGCCAGAATCGCAGTTTTCGGAGTAAAGGACGTGCCGGGAATTGCCTTTAAAATATTTGATTTGCTGGCCAGACATAATATCAATGTAGATATTATTCTGCAGTCCATCGGACGGGAAGGCACGAAAGATATTTCTTTTACGGTGGCCAGGGACGACGCTGCCGAAACCGTTGCCATACTGGAAGAACATAAGAACCGGATAACCGCCAGGGAAATCAGAGTAAATGACACCGTAGCAAAGGTATCCATTGTGGGAGCCGGTATGCAGTCCAATCCCGGCGTGGCCTCCCGGATGTTTGAGGCCCTCTACAATGCCGGCATTAATATCCGCATGATTGCCACATCAGAAATCCGCATAACGGTGCTGATTAATGAAGAAGATGTGGATAAGGCCATGCGGGCGGTGCATGACCAGTTTATTGAGGAGTAATCTGCTGTTACAGATGAAAATCTTTTAATAAGTCCACGTGAAACAGCAGTAACAGCAGATTTTTGACGATAAAGTTTGCAATTACAATGACGAGGGCAGCCCACACGTATCCGTCCCGATATTTCATACCGATATTCAGCCGGCGTCCCGAAACCCGTGCAATGGTCTGACTGATTAAAAACCAGCCGCCCACAACAGCAGTGTAAAGAACCAGAGGATGACAGATAAAAGAGGTGAGAAATTCACCTCGCAGAAGGCTGATGACAGCTCTGGTTCCGCCGCAGCCGGGACAGTAGATTCCCAGCGTGCTTTTCACCAGACATGGTACCAGCAGGCTGGTAAAAAGGCCGGGGAACAGCCGGTAAAACATCCACAGCAAACACGATATGGCAAGTAATGCCCAGCCCGTATAAAACAGGGCAGTTTCTTCTTTTTCCCGTTGTCTCATAAATATTATCCTTATAAATCATGTATTGTATGTTTCTTATAAAGCCTGCGACAGTTCAGACAGCGCCTTTGTTATGAAACCTTAGTATAATCTCTTTTTTCCCGTTTGTCAAAAAGTAAAGAGTATGGTATAATATGCCTTGAGGAGGGACCCAACGTTTGCCTTGAGGAGGGACCCAACGAAGTTGGGAGGAGACCTGAAGGCAGCCAGGAGGGCTCCTGAGTACGAAAAAGTTATGTACCGCGCAGCGGTTTACAAAAACGGAGTGAAAGAGAGGTGTTTATATGGCAGGAGCAATCGGAGGAATCGGCGGGTACGGGTTTAAAAAATATTGAAATTATTAAAGGAACAGGGATGGAAGGAACGGAATTCAGAAAAGCAGTGAAAATATGGGGAACACCGGAATGTCCGGAGCGGGCAGAACCGGAAGAAATTATGAAGCGGACGGTGTATACTGGGATCGGGAAAGCGAAGACGATTCCGTGAAAAAAAACGGAGAGAAATGCCAGACCTGTGCAAAGCGCAGGTATCAGGACGGCTCCAATGAAAATGTTTCCTTTAAGGCGGCAGCTCATATTTCTCCTGAGGCGGCAGGCAGTGCAGTGCGGGCTCACGAGGGAGAGCATGTTTCCAATGCATATACAAAGGCGGCCCAGAATGACGGGAAAGTGGTCAGGGCTTCTGTGAGTATTCATACATCGGTCTGTCCGGAATGCGGGAAGACCTATGTGTCCGGGGGAACAACCTCCACCAGTATCAAATATCCGGCAGATCCCTATGAAAAGAGCCGGAAAATACTGGGAGGAGAGGACGCAAAAGGGAAAAATATTGATTATGCAGCATAAACCAGTGTGAAGATGACAAAGGAGGTTTTCATTATGGCGAAGAAACGTAAAATGGCAGCTATGCTTCTTCTGATGTTCTGTTTTGTTTCCGTGGGGGTTCTGGCAACTCCGCATAGTGTATATGCGAAGAAAATCAACAGTATGAAAGAGGCGGAGAAGCTGGCCAGGAAAAAAGTGAAAAATGCAACCATAGTAGAATCAGACAAAGATTATGAAAAGGGAGTGCTGATTTATGAAATTGAAATGGTAAAAGGCACCAAGGAATATAATCTTACTTACCGGGCTTCCGACGGAAAGCTGATTGAGTATGGATGGGAACAGCATAAGCTCGACCGTTCCAGCAGGAAGAAAAAAATGAGCGAGAGCAAATGCAGGAGCCTTGCACAGAAGAAAGTTCCCGGCGCATCCATCACCAGTATCCGTCTGAAATATGACGATGGGATTGACCAGTATAAGGTTAAGATGAAAAAAGGGAATAAGAAGTATGAACTGGAATATCATGCAAGAACCCGTGAACTGATTGGGTATGAATGGAAAGAGGAAATCAAGCCCAAACAGAGTAACAATAACTATATTGGGGCTGAAAAGGCAAAACAGATCGCCCTGTCGAAGGTACCCGGCGCAACGGTAATCAAGGTGGAATTTGACAAAGACGACGGAGTACCCCTTTATGACGTGGAACTGATCAAAGATGAATTTGAATATGACATTGAAATTCATGCAGTAACAGGGGAAATACTGGATTTTGATCAGGATTACAGAGATTAAATATTACCATGAAAGACGTGTTTCGCACTGGTGCGGAAGTAAGTTGTAATGCAGAGCATGTACGACTGCTTCCGTGCAGGTGCGAAATTGTATAAATAAGGAAATATCAGGGGGTGGGGAAATATGAAAAAAAGAATTACGGTATGGTTCCTGTGTCTCTGCCTGCTTCTGGCAGGAATGCCCCTTCAGGTACTGGCCGATGAAGGGGAACAGAAAATTCAGGAAGAACTGCAGCAGGATGTGAACCGTAAGCAGGCAGATAAAACAGAGGCGGAAATGCCCCTTCAGGAACAGGATAAATTGCAGCAGAAAGAAAAATATACTGAAAAAAGTCTCCTGGAAAACCCTGCTTTTTCCTGTACGCAGGAATTTCCTCAGCAGGGAGTCAGAGTCACCCTGTCTGCAGAGGCAGGTGTTGTTCCAAAAGACGCCCAGATTCAGATTACGCCTGTGCCGGAAGAAGACGTCAGACAGATGGAAGATGTTATGTTCCGGAAACTGGAGGAGCGGGAGCGTCAGAAAAAGGAGCGTTCCGTTTTTGACATGTATGCAAAGCTGCAGCCTTCCCTGGAACAGCAATATTTCTTTGATGTGACTATTACATATACGGATTCAGAGGGAAATCCGCAAATTTTTGAACCGGGAGAAAACCAGACCGTTCAGATGGCCATCGAAAATATAGATTTACAGCCTGCGCTGGAAGATGAAATGAAGGCTGTGGGCCTGTTTCATCTCTCCGGCGAATCAGAAGCCCCGGAACGGACTTCCCCAAACATAAGAGGGAGGAATTCTGAGTCAGAAACACAGGGCACAGAACTTATATCAGACCATGTTGTGACAGAAGAAAACAGGATTGTTTTTCAGGCGGAACATTTTTCCTCTTATGGCGTTGCAGTTGTAAGTTACCGGGCGGTGGCGGACGAGGCCATGATTACTGCTGAGAAAAAGGCCTGGGATATCATCAATACCTATGCAGACCCGGCGTATTTTCTGGAAGACCCGGAGAGAAAGGATATGACAGAAGCTCAGTACCTGGAGCTGCAGCAGGCGGCTGCAGGGGCTGTCGCAGGCTGTGTCAGCGATTATGAGAAAATCAGAGCAATCACTGCTTTTGTATCGGACAGGACTTACTATGACTATCCCTGGTATGAAAAAGTCAGTGACATACTCTACATCAGGCCTTATGATGTATATATACAGAGACGGACGGTTTGCAGCGGTTACGCCCTTCTGACCCGGACGCTTATGAATGCGGCGGGGATTCCATGTATGTATATAGGAGGGGAAGATCACGCCTATAATGCCGCTTACGACAGCAATCAGAAAAAGTGGATTTTTCTGGATACTACCTGGTGCAGCTGGAACCGCTATACGGTAGACGGAATCTGGGAATATGGCGGCTACGGTTTCAGCCGCTTTGATTTAACACCGGAGGAAATCGCAGAATTATCTAACCACGAAGTATATGGAGTAGACGGACTGCTGGACGGAGTGGAGAATTCAGCTTATTATACCCTGGAGACAGAACAGGATGAGGTGCTGTGGAAAAACTGTAACTGGTATTATTCTTTTTCAGGAGCCAGGGTGCCAAAGGTAAAATGTGTGAGCAGCTTTGCCGGCTTTGAAGTGACGAAAGTTTCCCATTATAAATTATGGGAAAATTCTGTGTTGGAGGAGCTGGATTTGTCTGCCCTTTCCCTGGAAAAACTGGAAATGCATACTTTTTATGAGTGTGAAAAGCTGCAGACAGTAAAGTTTCCGGGAACGCTGAAAGAAATAGAGGACAGCGTATTTGCAGGCTGCAGTTCCCTGAAAAAGCTGGATTTATCCGCTACCCGGATAACGGAACTGAAAGAGGGGACCCTGAATGGCTGCAGCGGCCTGCGGTCTGTGAAAACGCCGGCTACGCTGACAAAGCTGCATAAAAATGTGTTTTCCGGATGTAAAAAATTGTCGGAGGTGGATTTGTCCGAATCCGTACTGACAAAGGTGGATGACAGAACTTTTGGATGGCTTCCCAGGTTAAAAACAGTAAAGTTACCCTCTACGGTGGAAACCCTGGGAGAATGCGCATTTTACAGTTGCCCTTCGTTAAAAAATATCACCATGCCGGAACATCTCAAAAAGATAGAGGAGTTTGCGTTTGGAGAATGTACCGCGTTGCAAAAGGTATCCCTGTCGAAGACAAAGCTGTCAAAGATTGGGAAAAACGCCTTTTACGGATGTACGTCCCTGCAAACCGTGTATATGCCCAAAACCCTGAAACGGATAGAAACCTCAGCTTTCGGCGATTGTAAAGCCCTGCGGGAAGTGGATTTGTCCAAAACAAAAGTATCTGCTCTGGGAAGCCATGCATTCAGTGACTGTACGTCCCTGCAAACCGTTGCACTGCCGTCTGCGCTGAAAAAGGTGGGAGAGCGGGCCTTTATCATATACAATCCGAAAAAACTGAAAAAGACCGTTGTAATTACGCCCCTTTCCGCCGGAAAAATCGGCCTGAAAGAAGACGGGAAGTTCAGGTGGTACGGGCGTCAGGTAGATATTTGTAAAAAGTCGTACCGGATTAAATTTAAAGGCAATGGGGCCACATCCGGAAGTATGGAGCCAATGCTTTGCGGTATGGGAGTGAAATACACTCTGAGAAAGAATAAATATGTAAGAAAGGGATACGTTTTTCAGGGATGGAATACCAGAAAGAACGGAAAGGGAACTTCTTATAAAAACAAAGGCTCTGTGAAGAATCTGACCAGTAAAAACGGAAAAACAGTTACTTTATATGCTCAGTGGAAAAAGGGCAGAAAATAGCAGAAATTAACGACGTACCCGGCAGAAACGGGTAAATAATGAAATCACAGTGATAAGAAAACAGAAATGGAGCGTAGGAAGATATGGAACGAACATCAGCGGAATTAAAAAGACTGGCAAGGGAGAAACTGACAGGCCACTGGGGGCTGGCCATTGGGGCGACACTGTTGATGAGCCTGATTGCAACGGCGGTTCTGATACCCTTTTATGTGCTGTTTCTGTTCAGCGGAGGGGGAACGGTGCAGTTTATCGCATATATGCTGGCAGTGCTGTTTGTGCATGTTATTGTCATGATTATGCAGTGCGGAATTACCAGAATGCTTCTGGGATTTGCGCGGAATCAGGATTCGGAGCTTGGTATGCTGTTTGGAGAATTTACCAGAAGGCCGGACCGCTATATTCTGGCCACCCTGATGATATTCGGAATTGATTTGCTCTGCGTTCTGCCGGGAAGTATCTGCTGGTCCGTAGGAATTCTGCAGGGGAGTGTACTGGCAAATATCATTGGATTTGTTCTGTATCTGGCGGGGACCGTGATTCTGATACCGATAGTCCTGCGCTTTAATCTGACGTTCTTTCTGCTGGTGGACAACACCCGGATGGGAGCATTGGAGGCTCTCCGGGAGAGCAGCCGTCTGATGGATGGAAATAAAGGCCGGATGTTTTATCTGTATCTGACCTTTATCGGATGGAGCCTGCTGGGCATGTGTTCCTGCGGGCTGGGAATGCTCTGGATTACACCTTATATGAATCAGACCATGATCAATTTTTATCTGGATGTAACGGGAGAACTGGACCGGATGGAAAAATCAGAATCAGGTGCCGAATTTTTCGAATAGAATCAGGTGCTGTCGCAAAATGCAGCTTATATACAATATTGCGACAGCACCTGTACTTTTTCAAATGCAGTTTTTTGCCGCGCTGAGGAACATGTCATATTCTTCCATGGAATGACTGTTCCCGTTGCGGTCGTCGAATCTGGCGGAAATTTCCCTGGCCTCTTTTCCGAAATATTCTGCCAGCATTTCCGTCTCATAACAGTCGTCTTCCCGCTGCCAGGGCTGACTGCCCGGAAGGGAAATACGCACTGTTTTCCTGCCGCTTTTCATCAGACTGCGCATCATAATCTCCGCGCCGGTGGAAAATTCCATTTTATCCAGCGGTACCGTGGACTGCATCTGAACAGGCGCTTCCTTTTGAAAAAAGCTCCAGGCCTTATTCTGGTCCGTCATAGCCAGATAAACCATGGTATCTGCGAAGTAGGGGTTATTCATGTGGTATTTTTTGCAGAGACGCTGCAAACCCTCATAATAAGGCGCGGCTGCTTCCAGATCCTGTCTGCGTACTGCATAACAGTACAGAAGCCGGCCGTACTCATAGATAAGCTGGCTGGATTCCGGAAATTTTCTCTCCAGCATCCGGGTCACCCGAAGCAGCGTGTCCAAATCATCGTACCAGCAGGCCAGCTCTGCAATAAAATCCAGGCAGCTGGCATTTTTGTGATTTTCAGTCCGGCAGAGAGTCTTAAAATCTTTCAGGTTCTGCATGGTGCGCTCTTTGTCGTCAATCTGCCGGTACAGCCTGGCGGAAGCCATGTAATAAGAGAACAGAGCATAACCGTATTTCAGACAGAATTCTTTGTATTTTTCCAGATATCTTTCCATATCGGCCACCGGAATCTGATAGAAGAAGTCAGCGCAGGCCACCATTTCTGAAAAAAGGTCCTGCACCGTATCCGTTGCGTCCATAAAACTGCAGTCCGGCATCCGAATGTTCGGCTGTTCTTCGAAAATTTTCAGTATTTCCGGAAAAATCAGGTAAAGCTGAAGTAAATATGTATCCGCTTCCCTGCTGGCATTGGCGTATTCACAGCGGAAATACAGCATATAGGGATAGTCTTTTGCCAGATCCGCCTGCCATATAGCCTGCCGGATGGCGGACAGCCGGGCCTCTCCCGGATTCTGTTTCTGATATTCCTGAATTAATTCTGTGGGCTGAAACATTTGCCTGCCTCCTTTTACAGCATATCATAAAAATCATAGGGACTGGATGAATCGGGATATCCCAGTTCCTGCATCATATCTTCGATATAATTGAAATAACCTTCCAGACCGCCGAACTGTACCATTAAAGTAAAGAAAGAATACATTAAAATGAGAAAACCACAGATTATGCCGATAATGCCCAGGACCAGCCCGGCTTTGGCGTAACTGTTGGTATGCATTTCTCCCCCTCTGGAAAGCAGGGCAAATATAATGGCAAGGGAACCGAAAATAATGGCGGGATACACGCAGCAGCTCATAACCAGCCCCAGAATACCCATGACCAGAGAGGCTACGGACATGCCTGCGGAGCGCATCTCCAGGTAAGATTTATTTGATTCGTAATCCATAACAGACCTCCTTGCATATTTTTCGGATGCTTCTGTTATTGTAGCATGGACAGGTGAAAAACACAAATATATTTTCTTGAAAGGCTGCTGCAAATTCGATATAATGGAGAGCAAAAAGAATAAAACATAAAGAATGAAACATTAAGGAGAGTTACCCATGGATATTATTGCAAAATTAGCGGAGGAGCTGAACATCCGCAGGCAGCAGGCAGAAGCTGCGGTAAAACTGATTGACGAAGGAAATACCATTCCTTTTATTTCCAGATACCGGAAGGAAGCTACCGGAGCCTTAAATGACGAAGTGCTCCGCAATCTGTTTGAACGCCTGACATATCTTCGCAATCTGGAGGATAAAAAAGAACAGGTACTGTCCGGCATTGAGGAACAGGGAAAACTGACGGAAGAGTTAAAGCAGCAGATTCTCTCTGCGGAAACCCTGGTGGCAGTGGAAGATTTATACCGTCCGTACCGGCCGAAACGGAGAACCAGGGCGACTATTGCAAAGGAAAAGGGACTGGAGCCGCTGGCCAATATCATTCTGCTGCAGATGACAAAAGAAAGTCCGGAAACGGAAGCAGAGCCTTTTGTGAGCAGTGAAAAAGGGGTGGAAACTCCTGCTGATGCCATTGCCGGAGCCATGGATATTCTGGCGGAAAATATTTCCGACGAGGCAGATTACCGGAAATACATCCGGGATATTACCATGAAGACCGGAAAAATTATCTCAACAGCCAAAGACCCGGAGAAAGAGTCGGTCTATGAGATGTATTATGAATTTGAGGAGGGTCTGGCAAAGCTGGCGGGCCATCGCATTCTGGCTCTGAACCGGGGAGAATCGGAAAAAATACTCACTGTAAAAATTGAGGCTCCCACAGAACGGATTTTACAGTATCTGGAGAAAAAGATAATTACCAGAGACAACCCAAATACCACGCCTGCATTGAAAGCAGCGGCGGAAGACAGTTACAAACGGCTGATTGCTCCGGCCATTGAGCGGGAAATCCGCAATGAGCTGACGGAACGGGCGGAGGACGGAGCTATCCGGGTATTTGGAAAGAATCTGGAACAGCTTCTGATGCAGCCGCCCATTGCGGGAAAAATAGTGCTGGGCTGGGACCCGGCCTTCCGTACCGGGTGTAAGCTGGCGGTGGTGGATTCCACAGGAAAGGTGCTGGACACAACGGTTATTTATCCCACAGCCCCCCAGAACAAAGTGGAAGAATCCAAAGCAGTTCTGAAAAAACTCATTCAGAAATATGGAATTTCCCTGATTTCTGTGGGCAATGGAACTGCTTCCAGAGAATCGGAAATGATTATTGTGGATTTGTTAAAAGAACTTCCGGTTCCCGTACAGTATGTGATTGTAAATGAAGCCGGAGCTTCCGTATATTCCGCCAGCAAGCTGGCTACAGAAGAATTCCCCAATTTTGACGTGGGGCAGCGAAGTGCGGCCTCCATTGCAAGGCGTCTCCAGGACCCGCTGGCAGAGCTTGTGAAAATTGACCCGAAATCCATTGGAGTAGGACAGTACCAGCATGATATGAATCAGAAAAAATTAAGCGACGCCCTGGGGGGCGTGGTGGAGGACTGCGTCAATAAGGTAGGCGTGGATTTGAATACCGCCTCAGCCTCCCTGCTGGAGTACATTTCCGGCATTTCAAAAGTAATTGCCAGAAATATTGTGGCCTACCGGGAAGAAAACGGCAGATTCCTGACCCGTGCACAGCTTTTAAAGGTGGCCAAACTGGGGCCGAAAGCATACGAACAGTGCGCAGGTTTTATGCGTATCAGCAATGGGAAAAACCCTCTGGACGGCACCAGCGTCCATCCGGAAAGCTATGACGCCACATTAAAACTGCTGGACAGGCTGGGCTATAAGCCGGAAGAAATCCAGGAGGGGAAACTGGCCGGAATTTCCAAAAAAATTACAGATTACAAAAAGCTGGCGGCAGAACTGGAGCTGGGTGAGATGACATTGCAGGATATTGTAAAAGAACTGGAAAAGCCGGCGCGGGACCCCAGAGACGATATGCCCAAACCCATTCTGCGCAATGATGTGCTGGAGATGAAAGACCTGGCTCCAGGTATGATTCTCAAAGGAACTGTGCGGAATGTGATTGACTTCGGAGCCTTTGTGGATATCGGCGTTCATCAGGATGGACTGGTACATATTTCCCAGATGACGGAGCGTTATATCAGACACCCGCTGGAAATAGTCAGCGTGGGAGATATCGTGGAAGTGAAAGTTATGAGCGTGGATTTGCAGAAAAAGAGAATCCAGCTCACCATGAAAATCTGATGACAGGGAAACCTCAGGCTTCCCTGTCACAAAATCTGACACATACTAAAATATGTCAGTTGACAGAATGTTCAGCCAGGAGTAGAATAAGACCGTAAATTAAATAAAGTTCTTCAGGGCAGGGTGACTTTCAGAAGGTTTACAGATAATTCCGGAAAGAATTCCCGACCGACGGTGATACCCCTCAGAGGGCAAGTCCGTGAGCCGCAGGGCATGATTTGGTGAGAATCCAAAACCGACAGTACAGTCTGGATGGGAGAAGAAGATTGTGTTTTATTATGCATGTGGTTTTTATGTGCCCTGAATCTTTGGATTCAGGGCTTTTTTCTCTTACAGGAAATACCGTGTTACTGTGAAGTGCTAAAGTATATAGATTTCCTATAAGAGAAAGCCCTCCGGGCGGGATGCGCAGCTCGCGGAGAGGAAATTTATTGCCAGGCAGTCCGCTCGCGCGCGGCAAAGCGCCCAGCTCCTTCAAGAATGAGGGATTCAGGGAGCCCCTGCGGACCTGTCGCAGAAAGGAGAAATTAATGATGAATACCATGAATACCGCAACTTTAGGAAAGCAGACAAAGCAGAGGGATATCTGGAAACTGACCATGACAGCCATGCTGTCGGCCATTGCTTTTATACTGATGTTTCTGGAATTTTCCGTACCGGTTATGCCTTCTTTCATAAAAATGGATTTATCGGAGCTTCCGGCTCTGGTGGGGGCTTTTGCCATGGGGCCCGTGAGCGGAATGCTCATTTGCCTGATTAAGAACCTGCTTCATCTGTTTATGACCACCACCGGAGGCGTAGGGGAACTTTCCAATTTTATTCTGGGCGCCAGCTTTGTGGTTCCTGCAGGACTGGTTTACCGGAAATGGAAAGGCAGAAAAAGCGCTGTTGCCGGAGCTGTTGCAGGTGCGGTGCTGATGGCGGTAATCAGTATTTTTTCCAATTATTTCATCGTATATCCGGTGTACTATAATTTTATGCCCAAAGAAGCCATTCTGGCGGCATATCAGGTGATTTTTCCGGGAGTAAAAGATATTTTTCAGTGCCTGATTGTATTTAACGCACCCTTTACCTTTGTCAAGGGAATATTCAGCGTGGCAATTACCATGTTAATTTACAAGCCTCTGTCTCCCTTTTTAAAAGGAGCATACAGAAAATAAAATCAGGAGAATAAGAAATGCAGCAGAACAGGATGAAAACGCCGGAAGACTATATGAGCCAGGTGCTGGATCTGGCCAGACAGGGAGAGGGGAAAGTATCCCCCAATCCCATGGTGGGCTGTGTGGTGGTGAAAAACGGAAAAATAATTGCCGCAGGCTATCATGAGCAGTATGGGGGATTTCATGCGGAGCGGAACGCTTTAAATAACTGTCAGGAAAATCCGGAAGGGGCAGAGCTTTATGTAAATCTGGAGCCATGTTGCCATTATGGAAAAACGCCTCCCTGTACGGAGATTATCATAGAAAAAAAGATTCGGAAGGTATATGTGGGCTGTCCGGATTCCAATCCCAAAGTAGCGGGAAAGGGCGTCCGGATACTACGGGAACATGGTATCGCGGTGGAAACCGGAATTCTGGAGCAGGAATGCCGGGCGCTGAACGAAGTGTTCTTTCACTATATGGAGCAGAACATGCCCTTCGTAGCCATGAAATATGCCATGACGCTGGACGGGAAAATTGCCTGTGAAACCGGGGATTCCAAATGGGTGACCGGAGAGGAAGCCAGGGCATATGTGCAGTGTCTGCGCAACCGTTACCGGGGAATTATGGCCGGAATCGGCACGGTGCTGGCGGATGATCCCATGCTGAACTGCCGCATGGAAGGCGGCCGGAATCCGGTGCGGATTATCTGTGATTCCAGGCTGCGGATTCCTTTGGACAGCCGGATTGTGAGAACAGCGTCTGAAATAGAAACAATTGTTGCCTGGAATCCCAAAGCGGCCGCAGGAGAAGGAAGGCGGACAGAAGAAACGGTAAAAAAACTGGAGCAGCAGGGGGTACGTCTGCTGGAAGTTCCGATAAGTCCGGAAAAAGAACAGAAGAATCAGTTAGACCTTTCCTGGCTGCTGCAGAAACTGGGGGAGCGCGGCATTGACAGTATTCTTCTGGAAGGGGGAGGAACTCTGAACGCCTCTGCCCTGCAGGCGGGGCTGGTGCAGCGGGTCTATGGTTTTATTGCCCCGAAGCTGGTGGCGGGAGCTGAAGCCAGATCTCCGGTGGAAGGCAGAGGTATTCCCAGAATGGAAGATGCGGTGGAGCTTGAGCAGACAGAGGTGATGAAGTATGGAAAAGATTTGTGTATCACAGGCAGGATTGGAGGAACAGCATGTTTACCGGAATTGTAGAAGAAACAGGAGAAATCTGTGAAATAAAAAAAGGAACTCTTTCTGCCCGTATCAAAGTCCGGTGCCGGAAAGTACTGGAAGGAACGAAGGTGGGGGACAGTATTGCAGTCAACGGAATCTGTCTGACCGTGACTTCCCTTGCAGCGGACGGTTTTACCGCAGATGTGATGGCGGAAACCATGCGCCGCAGCAGCCTGTCGGAGATAAATGTCCCCGGAACAGTAAATCTGGAGCGGGCCATGGCGGCGGACGGGAGATTCGGCGGACATATGGTAGCCGGACATATTGACGGGACCGGAAGGGTAACCGGAATCCGGCAGGAGGAAAACGCAGTCTGGTATACCATAGCAGCAGAGCCGGAACTGTTACGGTATATTGTAGAGAAAGGTTCCGTGGCGCTGGACGGAATCAGCCTGACCGTGGCGAAGGTAACGGACGGGGATTTTCAGGTATCGGTGATTCCCCATACCCGCCAGGAAACAGCGCTGACGGAAAAGAAAACAGGCAGTACCATCAATATTGAGTGCGATATAATTGGAAAATACGTGGAAAAACTTTTATCCGTTCCAAAAGAAACAAAACAGGAAAGCAGAATTACAGAAAACTTTCTGATGGAACATGGATTTTTCTGATTATGAAACAACACACAGGGAGGAAAAAGAAAATGAGCAAGCAAACTGACACGGTCGAACAGGCCATTGAGGACATCAGACAGGGGAAAATCGTGATGGTAATTGACGACCCGGACCGGGAAAACGAAGGAGACTTTATCTGCGCTACGGAATTTGCCACACCGGAAAATATTAATTTTATGGCAACTCACGGAAAAGGCTTAATCTGTATGCCCATGAGTAAAGAACTCTGCCAGAAACTTGGATTAAAGCAGATGGTGGAACAGAATACCGATAACCATCAGACCGCATTTACCATATCTATTGACGGGATACATACAGAGACAGGAATTTCAGCTTTTGAACGCTCGGAAACAGCTATGGCAGCCATGAAAGATGATGCAAAGCCGGAAGACTTCCGGAAACCGGGCCATATGTTTCCGCTGGAATCCAGAGAAGGAGGCGTTCTGAAGCGTACCGGCCATACGGAAGCTACGGTAGATCTGGCAATTCTGGCCGGCCTGAAACCCAGCGGGCTGTGCTGTGAAATCATGCGGGAAGACGGAACCATGATGCGCACCACAGAGCTTCTGGAACTGGCGGAAAAATTTCAGATGACGGTGATTACCATAGCAGACCTGGTGCGCTACCGTATGGAGCTGGACAGTCTGGTACATCAGGAAGCTCATGCAAAGCTGCCCACCAGATACGGAGAATTTGAAATATACGGTTATGTCAACAAACTGAACGGAGAACATCATGTGGCCCTGACCATGGGAGATGTTGCCAATGGGGAGCCCGTGCTGTGCCGGGTACATTCCGAGTGCCTGACCGGAGATGTGTTTGGCTCCGACCGCTGCGACTGCGGCGAACAGCTGGACGCAGCCATGAAAGCCATTTCGGAAGAAGGCCGGGGGATTCTTCTGTACATGCGGCAGGAAGGCCGGGGAATCGGCCTGATTAATAAATTAAAAGCATACGAGCTGCAGGAAAAGGGCCTCGACACGGTGGAAGCCAACGTGGAACTGGGCTTTGCCCCGGATTTGCGGGACTACGGGATTGGCGCCCAGATTCTCCATGACCTTGGAGCGGAGAAACTCCGGCTGCTCACCAATAATCCGAAGAAAATCACCGGGCTTTCCGGTTATGGCATTTCCATCGAAGAACGGGTGCCCATCCAGATGCCGGCGAAAAAAACAGACGTTTTTTATCTGAAAACAAAACAGAGCAAAATGCAGCACATGACGGATTATTAAAATCCGAATCAGTATCATATCAAAAAGAAAAGAGGAAAAGTAATGAGAGTATTGGAAGGAAATGTAGTAGCAAACGGAACCAGAGTGGGAATTGTGGCATCCAGATTTAATGAATTTATCGTGTCAAAGCTGGTAAGCGGCGCACAGGACGCTTTGCTTCGCCACGGGGTAAAAGATGACGATATTACCCTGGCATGGGTGCCGGGTTCCTTTGAGATTCCCCTGACCGCTCAGAAAATGGCAGAGTCGGGAAATTACGACGCAGTAGTTTGCCTTGGAACCGTAATTAAAGGCGCCACAAGCCATTACGACCATGTGTGTGCGGAAGTCAGCAAAGGTGTGGCTACGGTAGGATTGAAGACCGGAATCCCCACTATTTTCGGCGTTGTCACTACGGACAATATAGAACAGGCTATTGAACGCTCCGGAACCAAAGCCGGAAATAAAGGTTATGATGCGGCATGTGCTGCCATCGAAATGGTAAATCTTATTCAGAACATGAAATAAAAAATCGGGATTCATTTTGTACCAAAAGGGCCTGCCGCCTCTGGCAGCACAGGCCCTTTTGACAACTGAATCAAATCAAAAGTTCTGCTAATCCGTTCCCTCAAAAATTTCAGCGAGAGTCATTGTGATATGGGGAAAGCCCTTAAGGATCACAGAAATTTCCGGATTGTAATCCATATCATCTTCGTCTTTCTGCAAAATGTAACTGTACTTCAGCTTGTACGCTCCGTCTTCCAGATAATAGATTTCCAGGGCTCCCTGCCGGGAGATAATCCAGTATTCTTCCACACCGGCTTTCTCATAAGCCTCTTTTTTGGCAGTTTTATCTTTCAGAGCAGTGGAGGGGCTTAATGTTTCTGCAATAAATTTCGGAACGCCGCTGTAGCTGCCGCCTTTTAAATGTTTTCTGTCGCAAATCACCATAATATCAGGAATTACATAGTCGTCATTTTCTTCCGGATGGTATTTGAAATCCAGATTTTCCATAAAGACCTGACAGAGACTGTTCTTTAATCCCTGTTTTAAAATGGCAAAAACATTGCCGTTGATTACGCCATGTCTGTAATTGGGAGAAGGCGGCATATCATAAATGATTCCGTCCATTTTCTCCTGTTTTCTGCGGTTCTGTGCGAATGATGGCATTTTTTCACGTCCCTTCCAAATAGTAACTGTATTTTAGCATATCACATGAATCAGGACAGGGGCGCTCTGCTTTATATGGGCGTTCATCCTGAAACATATTGACGGTTTCCCCTTTCCTCTGTAAAATGGGATTATGAAAAATCCCTTGTGATACCTCTCCAAAAAGAGTATAATATGACGAAAGTTAAAAGCCAGAAGAAAAGGAGCAGATAAAATGTCAGTAGAATTTGATACAAATATCACGGAGAAAGATATGTACCGGTTTAACCTGTACCACGCCTACCACGGAATGCAGGGGATTATGGCAACGCTGGTGGGAGTATGGGTGCTGATTACCGCTGTAATAACCTTTGGAAAAGTGAGCACATTTTATACAGTGTTTTATGTGGTGCTGGGAATTGTATTTCTGATTTATGTGCCGGCCAATCTGTATCTGCGCTCGAAAAAACAGGTCAGGAGTTCAGAAGTGCTGCAACAGGCCCTGCACTTTCGGATTGATGAAAAAGGAGTCCATGTATCTCAGGGAGAGGAAACCGGAGACCTGACCTGGAAGCAGATTTATAAAATGGTTTCCACAAAAAATAATCTTCTGATTTACAGCAACAGAATAAATGCCTATGTGATTCCCAGAGAAACGCTGGGAGAGAAATATGAAACCGTGGTGGCTCTTGCCATCAATCATATGGAAGGCTATCGGCTGAAGCTGAATCCCTTTCGGGTGTAAAAGACCCGGAAAACAGTGACGCAGGCAATGATTCAGAAATAGTATGAGATATGAGAATTGAGGAATTTATGCAGGAAACAGAAACATTTTCACCGGAAGAAACTTTCCGGCTGGGACAGAAGCTGGGAGAACAGGCCAGGCCCGGAGAGGTGTATACCCTGACGGGAGACCTGGGCGTCGGGAAAACGGTGCTGACCCAGGGAATTGCCAGGGGGCTGGGTGTGGAAGATGCGGTCTGCAGCCCTACCTTTACTATCGTTCAGGTATATGAAGAAGGCAGAATGCCTTTCTATCATTTTGACGTATACCGGATTGGAGATGTGGAGGAGATGGAAGAAATCGGATATGAGGATTACTTTTACGGACAGGGACTGACCATTATAGAATGGGCGGAACTGATTCAGGAAATCCTTCCGGAACACTATAAGGAAATCCGAATTGAAAAGGATCTGGAAAAAGGCTTTGATTACCGCAGAATTACAGTAAACGACAAATAAATTTGCCCTTTACTGTAAACCCTCCGGGGGATGCGCACGATTTTTGTAAGATAGATTCTGCGTTTGCACGCGGCAAAAATCGGCGCAGAAAACGTCATAAGGAAAAAATTTATGACATTTCCTGATACAATAAGTGAGGTAACAAAATGAAAATATTAGGACTGGACAGTTCCGGGCTGGTGGCAGGAGTGGCCGTTGTGGAAGATGATAACCTGCTGGCAGAATATACGGTTAATTATAAGAAAACTCATTCCCAGACACTGCTTCCCATGCTGGACGAAATCGTCAGGATGACAGAACTGGATGTAAATACGCTGGACGCCCTGGCAGTGGCAGGAGGGCCAGGTTCCTTTACTGGTCTGCGCATTGGTTCCGCCACAGCAAAAGGTCTGGGCCTTGCCCTGAAAAAGCCTGTGATACACATACCCACTCTGGATGGACTGGCTTATAACATGTATGGCAGCCGGGACATGGTATGCCCTCTGATGGACGCCAGAAGAAATCAGACCTATACGGGACTGTATGAATTTACAGAGGGAGGTATGCAGGTTCTGGAACCTCAGTGCGCAGTGGGAATTGAGGAAATCATTGCAAAAGTCAACGAGAGGAACCGCTCCGTGGTATTTCTGGGAGACGGAGTGCCGGTGTTTCGTACTTATATTGAGGAACACTGCCAGGTGAAGTTTTCATTTGCACCGGCACATATGAATAAGCAGCGGGCGGCGTCGGTAGCCGCCCTGGGTCTGATTTATTACAGAGAAGGAAAGATTCAGACAGCAGCAGAACACAGGCCGGATTATCTGCGGCTGGCCCAGGCAGAACGGGAGCGGCTGGCAAAAGAGCGGGCCGGACAGGATGCATGATGACAGAAATTGTGATACGCAGTATGGAAGTACAGGATATCCCGGCTGTTGCAGGCCTGGAAAAGCAGTTGTTTTCCAAACCCTGGTCGGAGCAGGCGTTTCTGGATTCTCTGCAGCAGGATACGTTGTTTCTGGTGGCATTACATGGAAGCACAGTGGCAGGTTACTGCGGCATGTACTGTTTTTCCGGAGAAGGCGAAATTATGAATGTGGCTGTTGCACCTCAATGGCAGAACCAGGGAATCGGGCACAGAATGCTGGCCGCACTGACAGAGCGGTCTCAGGAAAAAAAGATTCGCCGCATGATTCTGGAAGTGCGGGTAAGCAATACTTCTGCCATTCATCTGTATGAGAAGCTGGGATTTCAGAATTGCGGAATCCGAAAGGATTTGTATGAACTTCCCAGAGAGGATGGAATGATTATGGTATTTGAACAATGATTCTGTTTGCGAGGATGCATGGATAGAATTCCCTCTTTCAAAAAGCAGACGCCATTCGTTATAATAAAATGGACGAAGGGCCCGGCCCCTTTGTAAAATTCCGGGATTCAGACTGCGGAAACAGGGAGGACAACAGATGAAGACAGAAAAACAGATCATTATATGCAACTGCTGTAAAAAAGTAATACAGGAACCCACTGGAATACCCCATGGGGAATTTCTTCACGTGGAGAAAGAATGGGGGTATTTTTCCGGAAAAGACGGAGAAAAACAGGAATTTGACGTCTGTGAAGCGTGCTACGACGCATGGATTAAGAGCTTTCAGATTCCCGTAAAAACCATAGAAGTGACAGAATTAGTCTGAAAGGAAACGGAATGTTAGATGTATGTTTACTGGGTACGGCAGGGATGATGCCCCTGCCTTACCGCTGGCTGACCGCGCTGATGACGCGGTATAACGGAAGCAGCCTTCTGATTGACTGCGGGGAAGGCACTCAGATAGCCATGAAAGAAAAAGGCTGGAGTGCCAAACCCATTGACACCATATGTTTCACCCACTATCACGCGGACCATATCAGCGGCCTGCCGGGCCTGTTGCTTACCATGGGAAATGCGGAACGCACGGAACCCCTTACCATGATTGGGCCGAAGGGGCTGGAGCGGGTGGTGACTGCCCTGCGCACCATTGCGCCTGAACTGCCCTTTGAGATTCGTTACAGAGAGCTGACACAGCCGGTGGAACAATTACAGGAACGAGGATATCAGATTACTGCCTTTCGTGTAAACCATAACGTAATCTGCTATGGATATACCCTTGAAATCCCAAGGGCCGGAGAATTTCAGGTAGCGAAAGCCCAAAACCTCGGAATTCCCAAAAACTGCTGGGGCAGGCTGCAGAAAGGCGAGACGCTGGAACTGGAAGGGCAGATTTATACGCCGGATATGGTGCTGGGGCCACCCCGGAGAGGTATTAAAGTGACTTATTGCACAGACACCAGGCCTGTGGCAGCTATTACCGAACATGCCAGAAATGCCGATTTATTAATCATAGAAGGAATGTATGGAGAAAAAGAAAAAGCCATAAAAGCCAGACAGTATAAACATATGACTTTTTATGAGGCGGCAGAAATTGCAAGAGATGCAGAAGCCGGCGATATGTGGCTCACTCATTTCAGCCCCTCTCTGGTACGGGCGGAAGATTATATGGAGGAAGTGCGCAGTATTTATCCGGACGCAAAACTGGGGAAGGACGGGAAAACGGTGGAGCTGGATTTTCGGTAAAGACGGAATCGGGTAAGGAGGGATTTTATGAAAAATGGTATAAAAACAGCAGTGATTGTAGTAGTCTGCGCTGCCCTTTGTCTGGGCTATTATTATTATCTGTCTCATCGCGATACGGGTGAGGAAAAGATGACAGAAGTGGAAATGCTGATTTCCAAGGATTTGGAAAAATCCTATCCCAAAACAGCCAGAGAAGTGGTGAAATTTTATAACAGAATCCTGAAATGTTACTTTGACCAGGAGTACAGCCAGGAACAACTGGCACAACTGGCGGAGCAGGCCAGAAAACTGATGGATGAAGAACTGCAGGAAATCAATCCCCCGGATGTATATCTGGAGTCTGTGAAAGCGGAGATTGCCAGCTATGCGGCAGACGAAAAAGCCATTTCCGACGTCAGTGTGGAGAACAGTAAAGAAGTAGAATATAAGACGAAAAACGGGCGGGAATGCGCTTACGTGGACGTGGCCTATTTCCTGAAAAATTACAGTGGAAAAGAAAAATCAGGACGTGCCGGCCAGACTTACATTCTGCGGAAAGACGACGATGGCAGATGGAAAATACTGGGATTTTATCAGGAGTAAAAAAATGACGGTAAATGAACAAAAAGATGTGGTAATCCTTGCTGTTGAAAGCTCCTGTGATGAAACAGCAGCGGCAGTGGTAAAGAACGGGAGAGCAGTGCTTTCCAACATTATTTCTTCTCAGATTGATTTACACACCCTGTATGGGGGAGTGGTGCCGGAGCTTGCATCACGGAAACATATTGAGAGAATTAATCAGGTCATAGAAGAGGCATTGTCGGAAGCGGAACTGGCTCTGGAAGACATGGATGCAATAGCAGTTACTTACGGACCGGGGCTGGTGGGAGCATTGCTGGTGGGCGTGGCAGAGGCCAAAGCAATTGCTTACGGGGCAGGAAAGCCTCTGATTGGCGTACATCATATTGAAGGGCATATCTGCGCCAATTATATTGAAAATAAAGATTTGGAGCCGCCTTTTCTGTGTCTGGTGGTATCCGGCGGCCATACCCATCTGGTGAAAGTGGCAGATTACGGAACTTATGAAGTACTGGGCCGGACCAGAGATGACGCAGCGGGGGAGGCTTTTGATAAAGTGGCCCGCGCCATTGGCCTGGGATATCCGGGCGGACCCAAAATCGAAAAAAAGGCAGCCGAAGGGAACTGCGATGCCATTTCATTCCCAAGGGCAAAAGTGGCGGAACATCCGTATGATTTCAGCTTCAGCGGTGTGAAATCAGCGGTACTGAATTATATTAATAGCTGCCAGATGAAAGAAATTCCCATTGCAGAAGCAGATATTGCGGCTTCTTTTCAGAAAGCAGTGACAGATGTGCTGATTGAACATGCCATACATGCACTGGAGGAAACAGGAATTGACACCCTGGCTATTGCGGGGGGCGTGGCATCTAACGGCACGCTCCGCAGGGGAATGGAAGAGGCGTGTCGGGCCAGAGGGATTAAATTTTATTATCCGTCCCCGGTATACTGTACCGATAATGCAGCCATGATTGGTGCGGCAGCTTATTATGAGTACCTGGAAGGAAGGACTTCCGGCTGGGATTTGAATGCTGTGCCTGGTCTGAAATTAGGGGAACGCTGATGGAAGTAAAACCAAAAGAAAAAAACAGAGACAGAACCTATGCAGCCATTGTGCTTTCCGCCGGACGGGGAATGCGTATGAAAAGCCATGTCCCCAAACAATATCTTATGCTGCGCGAAAGACCCGTGCTGTTTTATTCTTTATCTGCTTTTGAAAAAAGCATGATAAGGGAAATTATTCTGGTGGCGGGAGAGGAAGATATTCCCTGGTGCCGGAAAGAAATTGTGGAAAAATACGGATTTACAAAAATAAAAGCGGTGGTGCCAGGCGGAAAAGAGAGGTATCATTCGGTATTCTGCGGCCTGGAGGAACTGAACAGGGAGAAAAATCCGCCGGATTATGTGATGATACACGACGGTGCCAGACCTTTTGTGGACCAGGCTACGATTCTGCGCTGTGCAGAAGCAGTGGAAAAATTTCAGGCCTGTGTGGCCGGAATGCCGGTGAAAGATACCATAAAAATTGCTGATGACACTCTGTTTGCCAGAGAAACGCCTCCCCGAAACCGTGTCTGGCAGATACAGACGCCGCAGGTGTTTCGGTTTTCTCTGATTTATCAGGCCTACCGGCAACTGATAGAATATGAAAAAGAAGGACAGCCTGTTTCCGTAACCGATGACGCTATGGTACTGGAAATGATCTGCCATCAGAATGTCAGGCTGGTGGAGGGCTCCTATGAAAATATTAAGATAACGACGCCGGAAGATTTGCGTCTGGCGGAGGTGTTTTCCGCTCAGATTACCGGGAACAGCGAAGCGTAACCCAAAATGGTAACAATTCAGCCTTTTCTGTCTTTATGATACGGCTTTCTGATGTTTACATCCGGAACGTATATAAAACTGTTATCGAACATGTATGATATTTTCCACTCGTACTGTTTTCCTGTCAGCGGGAAACACGGACCGGAATTTCAGGATTTTCTGACTCCGGGGCCGGATGAATCTGATTAATTTTCCCGGTTCCAAACTCGATTTTCTGCCTGGAGGAAAGATACCGCACTCTGCCGATTTTCTGCAATTGGAAGTTCTTTCTGTGTTTTTCTTATCAGCGGGATCACGCGTCCCTGTTCCCGCTGTTAGAAAAACCGGAAGGACTGTCCCGGTAGAAAACCGGCAGGGTGCGGTATTATTCACCAGACCGGAAAATCTCAGACACGGAAGCCGGAAAACTGAATGATATCCGGCTCCTGAAGATAAGAGAATCCTGAAATTCCTCTAAAGTTTCCCTTATAGCAGAAAACAGCAGAACTGTCCTGAAAAATATAAATGTTTGATAACAATTCTATGGTCAGTTCGGACGATGAACACTGGAAAAGCTGTACGGTAAAGCATGGAAGGCTGCACTGTTACCCGAAAAAGAAAAAAATGTTAAAAACCTATTGACATTTGAAAAATACTTTGCTAGAATCATATATGCGCTGTTGAGAACAGACGATTCGGAGAGGTGTCCGAGTGGTTTAAGGAGCTGGTCTTGAAAACCAGTGATTCCGAAAGGGACCGTGGGTTCGAATCCCACCTTCTCCGCTTTATTGAAAGGAATCTACAGCAGCAGACAATTTAACAGTGTAGATATTATTCTGCCATACGGAGAAGTACCCAAGCTGGCCGAAGGGACACCCCTGGAAAGGGTGCAGGTCGTTAATAGCGGCGCGAGGGTTCAAATCCCTCCTTCTCCGCTCTTGAATAGAAGTGTGGAAGTTTCCTGCTTCTGTAAATAAGAACAGGAAACAGAAAATCTGGAAAATAATAAAAAAGTTGTTGACAGATTAAGGAAAG
>Ga0137306_101100_pt1 | contig 29709 bp, 33 predicted proteins | sample Inofroosms_March_FD_97187 | JGI IMG/M metagenome (GOLD analysis project Ga0137306, IMG submission 97187) | Mouse cecal microbial communities from Vienna, Austria - N-Acetylneuraminic and N-Acetylglucosamine D2O microcosms_March | ecosystem: Host-associated > Mammals > Digestive system > Large...
GCGAAATACCTAAGGCACTTTTGATTTTGGCATTGGAGACTACATAATTCTCCGTCAACTTCCGCAGCCGTTCCAGATTCAATGGAAGATGTATTGCACTCCCCAGACGGGCACAGCCTGTCATGAACCCTCGGTTCACTTTCCAGATGTGGGGCTTTTTACCCAAAGCCTCACACATCAGGGCAATCAGTTCATTGGTAGACAAAGCCTCATCATCGGCCATGTGGTAAATACCGGAAGGAACCTCCTTTTGAATCAATCCATCAAGCACATAACAAAGATTGTCGATAGAAGTAAACGTCCGCCGGTTCTCAAAATCCCCCAGCGGCCACGGCAGCCCTTTCTTCACCACATTATACAGCAGATTCAGATTTCCTTTATTTCCCGGTCCGTGAATCATGCAGGGACGCAGGACATAAACTTCTTTACCGCCCCTCCACTGTGATTCTTTGGAAAAGATATACTTCTCTGCTGCAATCTTACTCTCTCCATAGGGCCCTATCGGTGTCGGAATCATCTTTTCCGTCAATACATCACCTACCACAAAATCCGCCGCCGCTTTCACCGAACTGAAAAAGATAAACTTCCGTGCTCCCGAGGCCAGAAAGAAATCGAAAATCTTCTGCGTTAATCCGGTATTGATATCAAAATACTCCTGTGCCTGTGCCCTGTTTTTCGTATCATGGGCTTTCCCTGCCAGGTGGATAATAACATCAATGTGTTGTAATTTCCTGGCTATCTCCAACTCCTGGGACGTGTGAGGCTGACAGGCGAAGTCCAGTTCTCTCCAGCTGAAAGTCTCTTTCACTCCCGTTTTGAAAGGAGCTACAATATCCACCCCATACAACACATGTTCCTTTGATAAAGCCCCTACAAGATGAGAACCCACAAAACCGTGAATCCCAGTAATTAGTATATTCATAACTCTGATTAATGAAAAACTAAACCGTCTTTATCTTTTTTCGCCGGAATAGTTCGAAAACTTTATAAACATATTTGAAAGATAACATTATCAGATTGGTATAAATACCGTATTTCCGGCAAGCCTTTACTATTTCCCGGTTCAGCATAAGACGGTTTTGAAAACTTCTGGTACTTACTCCTCCTGTTCGCATTGTCACAAAATCCATTTTCACATATTTGTATGAAATCCGGTTTATATACAGAAAACGGATCAATAAATCATAATCAGCAGCTATCTTATAATCTAAAGCATACAAACCGTATTTTTCATAACATTCCCGTTTCACGTAAAAGGAGGGATGGGCAGGCATAAACCCGAAACGGAAAAGGGTAGGACGGAATATTGCCGAAGAATAATAGCGGATACATTGCTGCAAATTATCCGGACGAACGAAATGAACATCCCCAAACACGGCTTCTAGAGCAGCATTCTTTTTAAATTCCTGTACCACCTTTTCCAATACAGTTACGGAGGTAAAAAAATCGTCAGAATTTAAAATCCCTACCACATCTCCGGTTGCCATCCGGATTCCCTTATTCATCGCATCATAAATTCCCTGGTCCGGTTCGCTGTTCCATTTCAGCCGTCCATAAAACAAAGGCTCGTACTCTTTTATGATAGAAAGTGTGCTGTCCCTAGACCCTCCGTCTATAAGGATATATTCAATATCAGTATAGGTTTGTGAAAGAACGGATTGAATAGTATCACGGAGAGTCCGACCACTATCATAAGTGGCTGTGATAATTGATATTTTCATGAATAATTAAGATCGGAAGGGCTTATTTTTTCTTTTGGGCAAGAGCATATACTTTCAAAGTTTCTTGATAAGTATTATCCCAGGAAAATCTAAAAGCATTTTTTAAACCAGTAGTGATGATTTGTTTTCGAAAATTCTGCTCTTTAAGACGGTTTAAATATTCAACAGCTAATGTTATATCTAAATGGGATAATAATAATCGCTTATCTCCTATAATTTCCGGAATAGAAGAAGCTGCATAAGCAATAACTGGACAACCTGCTTTTTGAGCTTCAATAACCGGGATACCAAACCCTTCGTAAGCAGAAGGGTAAAATAGGCAAAAGGCTCGGTTGTATAGAATATTTAATTGTTGGTTATTTACTCTCCCTACACACTTATAACGTTTCTCTGGTAGGCGTGACTTTAAAAAGATAATTTCTTCTGGACTTAACGGGTCTCCTACAATAACTAAATTAAGAGTTGAATGAATAATCGCTTCAACTGCGAATTTGAAATTTTTATATAAACTGCGTCCTCCTACAAAAATCAAATATGAATAAGCAGGAAAAGGTAATTCCTCCTCATTTATTTTGACAAGGGGAAAATATTCTTCTGAAACTCCGTTATATATGACAGAAATTTTATTCTCATCCGTATTCGGAATAAATTTCAGCAGATCTCTTTTGGTGTTCTCGGAAATACAAATGATGTAATCTGCATTTCGGATTGCTTTATATTTTTGCCAACAATGAACAGAACGACTGAGACCTTTTCGGAAATATTCGTAGGTAAAATCGTGTACTGTAGTAATGTTTATAGCATTTTTATTAGGACAAATTCGGTAATAAGATGAATGAAAAATAAAAGATCCGGGTAAAAACGATTTGATATGTACCGGTAAATAACGTTTCAGCTTAAAAAAAGAAGCATCGGAGAAGATAATTTTATCGGTAGGTAATTCTAATTGTTTGCGGAAAATATTATTCCATGCATCATAATCAATAAAATGAGCATAAGCTGGAAACTCTTTCAAATAACGCCTCAACAATTCATACCATACAACAGAAATACCTCCAGTTCTTTGAAGAGAAAAAACAATATTGTCGAAAATAATGGGAAACATATCCAACTGGTAATGATTAATTAGAAAGCAGAGAGTTGAATAATTCCTGCCATTTTTTCATGATGATTTCCTCCGAGTAAGATTGTGATTTTAAATACGCTGCTTCTCCCATCCGCTTTCTTAACTTTTCATCACAAATCAATTTTATTATACCTTCTGCCAGTGTGGAAACATTTCCTTCTTCTATCAGAAAACCCTCTTTACCGTTCGTAATAATGTCCTTAGGGCCACATTTGCAGGCAAAAGCAACAACTGGTAGTCCATACGCCATACCTTCTAACAGAACCATAGGTAAACCTTCGTAATGAGAGCTTAATACCAGTAGAGAATTTTTATAATATTCTTCTCCTATGTTCAATGTGGGAGGCAAAATCTTTATTGAATCTTCCAATTTTAATGCAGTAATTTGCGCTAACAATTCTTTTTTCAATTCCCCGTCGCCAAAAATAGAAAGATGCCAGTCCGGTTGTGTTTTATGTACAATCTTCCAGGCTTCAATAAGTCGGTCGAAACCTTTTTGGTATGAAAGTCGTCCGACAGCGATTGCATTACAATTTATCAATTCAGCAGGTTGCATTGGTTTCAGAAGATTAGCATTTGGAATAACCGTAATATTGTGCTGTGTATGCCAAAACGTTTTATCTTCATAGGTTAAAACGACAAAACGGTCAAATCTCTGTACTGTATTTTCATCTTGCCGGCTTCGAAACCAATCCACTAACTTCCATAAACCGCTACGATTGTTTTGTAATCGGAAAAATTTAGAAAAGTGAATCTCCAATACCTTTTTGCTTCCGTCCTTTATGGCAGGTAAAAATGAAGCCTCATTTCCGAACATAGAAACAACAACATCGGCTTTTATTTCATGTAAAAGAGCTATCAATCTCTTGCGGTGCAACCTTTTTTTTCGGAGGAAACGGAATACTTTTACAACCAAAGAACAGTTCGTATCCTCTCCATAATTTATATTCAGATCATAATGTTTGACGGAAGGATGAAAATAAAAAAAAGGTACCCTGCCTTTTTGCTCAGTGGTAATAATATAAGTTTGATATTTTTTATTTTCAGCCCAATAATTCACTTTATTGGCAAGCACACGCTCCATACCGCCGGAATTGAACGTTCCGTGTATACAATAAACGATTTTCACAAATTTAAAAGAGATTTAACAAGAAGTTTTTATAAGGGATATAATCCTCCGCCCATTCTTTAAAAAAACTGAACTGACGCATACAAGCTATCCCGGCAAACAAGCTGAAAAAAAATATCTTTTTTAAACCATACAGACGGGTAAGCAACATAGATATCAAAATAAATTCAAAATAATAGAAATAAATACTACCTCTTCCGCCTAACTGAGGTAAAAAACCGAAACCGAGATAAATAAACAGCGATATAAAATAAAGATTTATAAAATAATTGGTATACTTATAATTCGATATTTTATTCTTGAAATAAAAAAGAATGCCAAAACTTATAAGCCGCAAAAGCATGGCCATATTCAGACCGTAAGAAAAATTTTCGGTTTCAGCATAAAATCCGAGTTTTTGACTTACAAATGCAGGGAAACTGGAAATATATGATTTAAATATACTACCTAAAAATAGATTCATTAACAAGGCTATAGATAAAAAAAGCAGATAATATCTAATTTTTAAAATCTGGGAAGGAACCATCAAAACCCCAAGAGCTAAAAGCGAGGAAATATGGAATAAAGAAGCCAAACCTACTAAAGAAAAAAATACTACTTTATTGTCCCGGTTTAGTAAAGCCCACAATACAAAAGAAATAGCTAATCCTTGCCGATATTGTCCCATGAAAAAAGGATATAGATATACTCCTAAAATTAGGAATATTGTAAAACAGGGGAGAGGGGAATACCTATAAATAAAACACAATTGAAGAACAATGCTTATTACAGCTATACCAAAAAGTAAACCTTGATAGCTGCCTGCTATATAATTCACATAAGCATAACCTTTTTCTACTCCTACAACAGTAGCATTCTCTTTCCAGAAAGGTGAGTGCAGCGTTGTAAAATAGGCTTCGTAATTATTATAATCAAAGCCACATTCCCGGAATCCTACAAAAATGAAAAGAAAACAAATCAAACTTGTAAATACCCACCAATGAAACTGATTAAATAGCTTTCTAAAATTGGTAAATATTTCCAGTACCCCCAATGATCCGGTTAATAAAGCAATAAATAAATAGATACTCATTCTATGTATTTTTATGCTTACAGATAATAAAATATACTTGGGAATTTAATACTTCCAAAACAAGTTATATCTAATCAGAGAAGAAAAAAAGGATTTTAAGGATTGTAATATATTGGTTAATACATATAATCTATATTTCGCAAAACTAAAAATCAGCTTATTTATAAATGAAATGTGATATTTCCATATATACTTATTTGCTTCCGGCCATAAAATCCTCCACCTCTGATAGTTGCGTAAATAAGGTAAGAATACCATATTTGCTTTGCACAGAAATGCACGTTCCATAAAAGCCAAATGATATTTTGTATAAATTCTCTCTTGTTTCAAAAAATTTTCTATTTCAGAAGTTGCATTAATCATTGATTCAAGTTGTGATAGAGTCGCATTTATCACAAGTGAATTTACATTCAAACGATTATAATGATAAAAGGCTTGGGAACAATAAGCTACGACATGAGCAAAATGGTGTAATTTTACGGTTAATACCAGATCTTCCAACATACCTAAACCATCCGGACATCGAATAGCATTTTTCTCATACATTTCTCTTTTCACCATTCTGCACCACACGTATCCCCCTACTGATTTTACCCCACGCAACAAATTCGTCAAATATTCTTCGTGAGGCAACTCAAAATCCTGTTTCACATACTTCCGTGAATTCTCATATTCTTCATAGAAATCGCATCCCACAATATCGGCGTCTGTTTCCTTTGCATGCTCGTACATCTTCTCGTACATATCCTTCTCCACCCAGTCATCACTATCACAATGAATAATATACTCCCCCGTTGCAAGAGCCAGCCCGCTATTCCTTGCAGAGGGCAATCCTCGATTTTCCGAATGGCGAACAATATGTGTCTGCCCCACCCGTGACGGATACTCTTTCAACACCTTCTCCAAAACCATCATACTATTGTCAGGAGTACAATCATCCACAAAAATATATTCAACATCCTTCAATGTCTGCTCAAATAAAAAGCGAGCACAACGCTCCATATACGGCTCTACTTTATAAACGGGAACTATTACAGAAACTTTCACCATGAAATAAAATCATTTAACTGTTCGCTGGTTTTACTCCTGATAGATCTTTCAGCCAAGTATTGTACAATGCCATATTCTTGCCATACGAATTATCGAAAAATTCACATTCTTTTTCCAATAATACCGACAAGATCATCACATGAAGGCGAGTTGTATAAACATACTTATAACTACTTACAAAACCTATTCCCCGTTTCAATAGCCTAATTCTGCAATATCGGGCAGCATAACCATTGGTAAGCCGGGCGAAAAAACGTTCTCCCGCTTTCCATCTTCTCAAATGCTGACATATTCCAGATAATCGATACAGCACCATCAAAAAGAAGACACCCTTTTCTTGTGTAGGCCAATCCCGAACTTCGAGCTTTAAACCATTCTCCTCCACATGATAAGATTGTGAAACCAACTCCTTGTCTCCCCGCTTCAGAAACAACACTTTATTCTCTTCCTTCTTACGAAACTTAGCCAATACTTTCGGGGAAATATAAAACGCCATATCAGGCACCAATAATACAGGATTCTCAAAATTGTTCTTAACCAATTCATACGAATTCTTATCTCTGACACAAATTGTCAATTGTTTATGCCCAGCCATCACGCGTGCATCTTCTTCCATTAGCCCCGCTGTCTCATAACTAACAGATTGCGGTAGTATAACAATCCGATTATGAGGATAACGCCGAATAACCTGCAGTCTGAAATCCTGAAAACAACGCCATAAATCGCCAAAATTTCCCCCTCCCTGCAACAAAATAATCACATCCGGTGACAGATCGGGAAAAGTACACGTAATATATGAGGCATATCCGATACACTTATAAGGCAATTCTTTCAAAAAAGCACGTTCTCCTTCCCAAATTAATGTATCCCCAATATTCGAATGATAAGGGCAATCCCACAACACGTAATCATTATCAATAAGCGGGCCTATATCATGCTTAATTCGCGTCTTCAGCGCGTCCAACTTTTCTAAAAATGTCATCACTTGATTTTATTTTTTACCCAATGCAATACACTTCAGGTTTTATTTTTCAATCGAGCCATTCGATAAACACTTTTCTCCTTCGATTGGTTAAATCGTTCGTTCTCATTTCCCAACTTCTGTCCTAAAAAAGCTTTCATTTGAGGATTTAACCAATCCCGTCCCTCTGCATCCTGTCGGTTTCTCATCTGGAAATAATAAGGTGTCTTCAAACAAGGCACCATACCTAAAGTCAGCCACGCATGCGCATTATGGCAATGACTTTTATTGCATTGTCCGATTGCCTTAAAACGTATTGGTTTACTTATATCCTCAAAAATATTCTGTCTTAGTAATGTGTTATCACAAGCCCGCAACACTCCGGTACCAATATCCAATATCCCTCCCCAGACCCCGGCATAGCAAAACTCCTTTCTTTTTTCTCCGAAAACAGAAATTTTAAAATCAAACAAATCCGAATGAAAACTACCCCATATCTTTTTATACTCCTCCCGTGAATATTTCGTCAAAATCGGAAACTCCGCTTTCTTCTCGTCCCTTGCAACGGTCACATGACAAAGTGCTCCAACTCGTTCCATACAAACCGCCTTTATCTCCTCAATATAAGGGATCAATTCATCCGAAGGTGTCAATTCCAATGAAAACGAACAACCTGCATTTCTAACCCGTTTGATATTGGCAAAAAACACATCCAATAAATTGCGCTTCTTCAATTCCAAATAATGAAAAGAAAATTTAAATCCCAAACGTTGACGCAACTCCACCGGATAAGTCATCATTTCCTCAAAACGCTTCGTCACCGTACCATTTGTTACAATCATTATGTAATGCCCTTGTTCAAGAATCGCCCGAACAATCGTTGTCATTTCCGGAGGCAACAATGTTTCTCCGCCTCCGCACATATTAATATGACAAATCCCCCCTAAACGTTCAGCCGAAAGAGCCTTTCCTATAAACTCGGCACCATACCTGAATTTCGGTAAAGCGGCAGAAAAAAGCCTGTGTTGGGTAATATAACAATAATGACACCTCAAAGTGCAAGAAGTCACGGGGACATTTATATCAATAAATCGTTTCATCTTATCCATACCATTCCTTATTCTAAAAATCCAAACTTATAACCATGTTCATGAAACCATTTCACACTCGCTCTCAACTTATACCTATTCCACCAATTCATATTCAAACGTCCCCGCAACAAATTTCCACACCATTCTCGCAAACTCTGAGGTCTCCACGCCCATTCATGCGTAAACGCCACCAACGTGTCCCTATTTTGAAGTCGCACAAGAGTCGGATAAATAAAGCAGCTATTCTCATACCTCAAATCCGTCTTAAAATACCTCATACCTCCTTTCTCATAAAACCTATTCTGCCGTAAGATTTCATTCTCAGAAGACGACAAATCATAGCTATTCCGTTCATCATCCGCACACAAAAGGCCGTTTACTCTTCCCGATTCATTAATAATTCCAACAAGAGAATCCGCCCCATAAAAATAATGGAGACGGATAACCGGACACAGGCAAGAGCCCCCCCATGTCGTTATAGCCTCATTTACAGCATGATAAGACTCAGCAAACTCTTTCAATCTTATATTGGGGTCAAAAGCGGATCCAGTCCAATGAAAACCGAATTTCAACCAATCCGCATTTTCTCTAAACTCCTCCCGGAATCGTACAGGAACCTCTGAAATATGAAAATCCCCGTCCCGTTCAAAAACATACAAACTAAAACAAGCCCCATATTCATCATGCAAATTCTTCAACTCTTTCAGAAAAGCATGCTCAAATATACTAACGTAAGAAAGCGAATCTTTCTTCAAATCCTTGAAAACCGACACTACGTCATCAAAACTCACATGCACAATTTTATGAGCAGAATTCGATAAAGGAGGAAGATTCGTATTCCATAAGCCATTTCCCGCCAACAAACATCCTACAGCCAACAAAACAATGAGAAACCATTTCACTTTACTCATTCCCTCTCTTCAAATAATTTCTGACCAACTGACGACAGTAATCCCGTTCCCCCGACGTTAAACCAATACCCCAAACACTGACCAACACACTCACCACACAACAAAAAATCACTCCGGGAAATTTTATCCAGCTATCCGGCAAGCACATCTTTAATACGATAGGCACAACACTTGCCAATAGCGTTACTTCTACTGCTTTTCCAAAAACCTGTCTTATAAACCGCCATAATGGAATCCCCAGCAAATAACGCATAATGCCCAAACGTTCCAACAACGATACACTCGAAATTCCTACATTTACAAACAAAATAACAAAAGGTTCAAAGCCCCATTTAAGCAATAACCACGCAAAAGGTAAATTCAGCAAAATCGTACAGCCCACTATAATCTGATACCACCTGATTTTCCCTGTTGCCTGAATAGAAGTCCCCATCACATACGTAAACGACTCCAATAATGAATTTACAATCATCAAACGCGTAAAAATAACCGCATATTCCGGTACATTCTTTAACCAAACACTCAAGACAAATTCTGTCTCCATCAAAAGAGGAAGCGCAAAGACCAACAGCAGGCAATAAGAAAACTTCGCACCCCGAAATATCAATTCCTCCATGTAATGCATCTCTCCGATTGCATATGACTTCACAATCTGAGGATTCAATGCTGTCGTAAAATTCTGAACAAAACTATTGATAGCCGTATTCACCTGATTCCCGATTCCATACGCCGCATTAAGCAAAGGACCCCAAAAAACATTCAAAATCATATTCAAGCCCTGCGACTTACACATCCAGGCCACCGTCCCAAACATACTCCAACCGGCAAAGCCTGTAAGCGTCCGATACAATCGTCTGTCCCAAACAAAACAAAAGCGGCACTCCTGAAAGCTTCGTTTACAATATAAACGGTAAAATAATGCGACAGCAACCGTCACGACAATCACCAATCCTCCGTATAACTTCAATTTATCAAACGCCACCCACTGCAATACCAAAACAACTGCCAGTTTCAATACAACCTCCACAATACTGACATACGCATACACATGCATCCGCTCCCTGGCTATGATAGCCGCATTATAAGGCACCTGAAGCACCGATACCATAAATGAGAATATCGAAAACTGATACACCCACCGTGCCGCCTCCATGCGTCCCTCCGGAATCGTCATTTGGGTATTCAGAAACCATAATCCCACAGTCTCTGCAATCATCAATACAAGCAAAGCAATCCCCGCATGAATCATCAACGAAAGACTGAAAACCTTTCTCAACTGCTGAAAATCATTCCTCCCTATCTCATAAGCCAGAAAACGCTGCGTCGATTGGGACATCGCTCCGTTCAAAAACGAAAACATCACCACAATTCCCCCCACCACATTGTAAATCCCATAATCCTCCACACCCAATACCTCCAGCACCACCCGCGACGTATACAACGTCACTCCCATAATCAAAAGCATGCGGATATACAACATCCCCGTATTCTTCGCTATCCGGCGCGTATTTTCTGACGACATAAAAATTGTATAAGGGATTATTTACTAAATTGAAGAATCAGAAGAATACGTAATATATTTATTATCAGTGATTTTATTGTATTTAATTAAAGTTACTTTTATATTCCGATTCTTTCCCATAAAAACGGCCGTTTTTTTAGTGAAAAAAACAGGTGTTGTGTTATATCCAAAATCCCCGCCACGGGAGATGCGTGGCGGGGAGGAAAAGAAACCGTCAGGTTTCTGGGGTCGGCGGACGGCGGTTGTCCCACCGGCGTTTGAGCCAGGCGATGACAATTGTGCTGAGAAGGCCGCCGACAAGGCTCAGCAATTGCCGGAGCAGGATGTTTGTGATGTCCGGAGAAAACAACGAATGACTGAAAATATATGTCATCAGTGTCCCTGTCGAGAAATCAAACAGCCGGTTCATAACAGTTCTACACAAACAGAAGGGGAAGCATTCCGTTTCGAGAGGCTGATGGCAAAAGCGTAAATACAAAGGTTTTCTTTGTTCCATTCCTCGGGTAGTTCAGTCTGTTCTGCCGTTTCGCTTTTCCGGTTGCCTAATTCCACCAAAACGGCTTCCCGCAGTCCGGTTTCGTAAAGACCGGCATATATCTTGTCATCCAGGGCGCAAAGTCCGGAAATCTTTTCCGCAGCGTGCTGAAGTACAAGTTTGTTGTCGGATTCATTCCATGTAGCCGTCACTTTCGGACGTTTTAAAACTCCGTCCGAACACAACATCTGGTCCGGTGCCAGAGTGGCATTGAAATCCTCGTCCACTTTCACAAAAGGTACATTGGCCTGTACAAAAGCGTTGTGCACGGTCTGTTTGGTGGCTAATGGCTTGAAACCGACATTAATGACGGGAGCCATTCTTCGGGCTAAGTCCACCAACAGGCTCATTTTGGCGCGCTGTACCAATTGTTCCGGAGTCCTGGGATTGCGGATTGTTCCCGGATTTGAGCGCATAATCCCTTTCGAATAGCGTCGGAACATGACCGTGTTTGCCAGTTTTCTTCTGACATTGTCGAAAATAGTTGATCTGAAAATTGCCATAACATGAAAATTTAAAGTGAAACATGAAAAAATCGGGATGGGCATTCCCTTTCGGGGCTACCTGTTGATACAACGGTGGTTATTTCTGTCGTTGTCTCTGAAAACGAATGATTTATTCTATTGCCGGCAGGAAAAAATACCTGTCCGGCGAAAACTGAGTCTCTTCTTTGTTTGAAAAATAGACGAACAGATGCAAGTCTTTACTCCCGGCTTCGGGCAGAGGTAGCACAGCTTCCTCATCCCGACGAGACACATCCGCTACGCTAAGGACATGCAAGGAAAAATCCCCTTTTCCATCAAGCCAGACCACATGCAGACGGTGGGACATGTTACTGGAAGTTTTTGGAAGCAAATTTGCCCACATCAGACGAATTTCCCCTCTTCCATAGCTGGAAACTTGCAGGGTTTGGGGAAACTCCAGGCGCCCCTGGCTAATATGTAGCATACTGTAATCTCCAATAGAGTGTTCTGCATTGAAAACCGACATGTTCTCCCGTATGAAAAGATTATAGCCGCTCATAATCATATCCCGGGCTGCAATCTTCCAGATTTTGGGGAGAAGCGTGGTCTGATTCACCCGGTAAAAAAAGACAACCGCCCGCAAACGGTTTTGTTGTAATTTTTGTTCTGAGGTCCAACAAATAGTATTAGGTTTTCCATAACTTCTCATCCGCAATTGTCCTTTTGCGTGATAAAAAATAAAGTTGCCTATTTTGCCTTTCAAATGCTGAAGAGCGGATGAAAATATAATTGCCATATTCGTAATAGGTTTAATAATAAAACAATATCTCTTTACTGTCTCTTATAAATACTTTCTTTATATTTTCGTATTTTTCCTATGTTCTCGCCGTTTCGAAACGGCGGGATAACGGTTGAGATACGGTTATATGACGGCAGTATCTAAAAGAAGGAGCGGTGTTTTACCGGGGAGATTGCGGTGTATGATACAGCAAAAGCTGATGCCGGAATTTCTCCATCGGAAAGGCAGGTCCCGGATCCACTTTTCGGGGGCTGATGTCCGAATGTCCTACGATGTGTCGTATGGGATATTCGCCCAGCAATAACTTGCAGACGGCAAAGAGAGTCTGTATTTGTACCAGCGTGTAATTGTGCCAGTAAGTAGCGCGTCCGTTTTCACAATCGGTATAAACCTCGTCGGGCATATATTCGCAGTTAAACCACGAGTAAAAGCGTCCTTCCCGGCGGTGCAGCTGTCCGGCATTGTCCATTTCAATACCGATGGAATAGCGGTTGATGTTCGTGCGTCCCTCGTGCTCGCTTTTTCCCGCATGCCAGGCAATGGTATTGAACGGTAAAAGCTGGATGATACCTCCGTCGCGGGCAATGACCAAATGGGCGGAAGTGTCGCTGTCAGCGCGTGCCATATAATGGGCGGAAGAAAGAGCATCTGCCCCCGCGGTGTAGTGCAGAACTATCGTATCGGGACGTACAAGTTGTCCGCTATGTTTGTCGCAATGCAGGCGATGGACGCTACGTCCGCTGAATCTGCCTGTCAAAAGATGGTTTTGGATATACATAGTTGAATGGATTAATAGATGATTAAAAAGGATCAGATTTTCCGGATTTTACCGGTTACTTTTTCAATACTTCGTCCGATGACATACCCGCCGAGACCGATTTCAAGTAAGTTCCAGAATTCGGACGTATTTTCAAGCAAGGGAATCGGGATAAACGCTCCAAGCAGGACAATAAATGTGAACGCCAGCATGACGATGGGACGCCATGACTTTTGCAGCCAGTTCCCTTGTGCTTCGGTCCGGATGATTGCCGCCTGCTCTTTTTCCAATTCCGAGGCATAGCGGTAGAGCGTATCGACAATAGTTGAGCGGATTTGTTTTTTCTCGTTTGCCGAGAGGGAAAGAGTGTCGATGATTCCACCGACTTCACTTACCAGATTTGTGATTTTTTTCATTGCGTCAGTATTTAGGATTGATGTTGACGCAAATGTAGAGCATGAATTCCCCCTCTGTGGGCTACTATCCCGCAGAGAAAAAGAAAAAAAGACAAACAGAATTGATTACAAGATAGTTAGGAATACAACTATTCTGTTTCACCTTTTCAAACAGGCTATATGGGTTACGGGTATATATCCATGTATTTGTGGTATTGTTCATTAAACTCAGCAAGAAAGCGGGCAGGCTGTTCACGGTTGGTCATTTTGTAGATACTTTGTTCCATGTGTACGGGCGGCGACTGGTGGAAAAAGCGGAACCAGGCATTAAACCAATGCTGCTTGCTGATATTCCGGTCTAAAGGCAGGATATAGCCGCATACCAGAAAGGCATGACCGATTTCCAGCAACTGTATCTGTTTGCCCGTCCAACGGTAAGGCGAGACTTCTCCACCCGGTTGCTCCGTAATCAGCGTGTGGGTCCGGGAAATCGACTCAAATTGCAGGTGGATGAAATTTTGCGTATAAATACGTGCCTCATCAAGTATCGTTTCTTTTTCTCCGCAGGCAGGAACAGAAGAGACATGAAAATTCTGATGGTAAATATCCCCTTTCTCGCAAAGCGTGAAACAGTTCCTGGATTGTTGGAGATACTGCGTATATACCCTTTGCCAGAGTAGTTTTTCCTTGGTCGTGATTTTCACGAGGTATTCGTCTATGAAATTGAATTCAAGACTGCGCAACAGCTTCTGGTACGCATAATAATCCTTTACGTTGTTAAAGTAAAAAGACGGGGATGTACAAACGGCTTGCGATACGTTTGCCGACTGGATTTCAGTCAGATAATTTTTAAAGGCTTCCATAAGACAGGGATTTAAGGCGGTTGTTATAATATTTTATATTAATCCCTCGACACATATCCGACATACAATGATAATAATTTTTTAACAAAAATCAATTTTTAAGTTATCTTTTTTTGCTTCGTTTCTTGAGAAGAAGTGTGCTCCCGGCTTCTTCTTTTACCCAAAATGAAAAATTTAAGGCAATAAAATTTTTCTTTCCTGATTTATTGAGTAAATTTGTTGTATCTTGTAAATAGGAGCCGATACGACGTTTTCTAAGTAAATCATAAAACAAGAAGAATTTTTTGATAAATTTCATTTAGGCTATTTTTATCGGGAAAAAAGTGCATATGGATGGAAAAGAATATTTGAACAGATTATCTCCTTCTTTGTTTTGGGATATGGATATTTCGGGGGCTTCTATGGATACTTGTCCGCAGCAGGTGGTGCAACGTGTGCTCGAATATGGCAATTTGGATGATTGGCGTTTGATACGTGATTATTATGGTTTAGTGCGTATTGTTGAGTTTTGCAAGCAGATGCGTACACTTGATAGGGTGTGCCTTTCTTATATCTGTCTTTTGTCCGGGACTTCAAAAGAAGAATACAGATGTTATCATACGACACGGTCGAATACCACACTTTGGAACTCTTGAGGTCGTTTCTTATTCCTGGATAGATGATGTGGTTGAGGAAGATGGCATTCGCCTGGCCTCCGATAAAGATATCGCAGCGATGAAAATCAGTGCGATTGAAGGCAGAGGTTCAAAGAAAGATTTCAATGATCAAACTTGCACGAAAAGTGCTTAGAATATATGTGAAGCAATGAATTTTATTGACTGATAATATTGTAGCCATCATAAAATATGGAATTAGAAACTCTGATAGCAGAATGCACCGCATACGATTTTAAATTGATGCTTGAAGAAAAGAAGCCCAAGAGTTGGCTAAAGAGTATAAGTGCTTTTGCCAATGGTTTGGGTGGTTCCCTTTTCTTCGGCTTAGACAATGATGGTGTTGTCAGAGGTCTTGATGATATACAGCATGTTTGTCAAATCATCAGTAGTAAGATTCGTGACTACATGGATCCATTACCTAATGTCGAGATGTTTCCACAAAGAATTGGCAATCTTGATATATTACAATTGAAAGTTAATGCAGGCAGTTATACTCCTTACTATTATGTCGGTGATGGTCAACGTGTTGCTTTTGTTCGTACTGGCGATGAGAGTTTACCTGCAACGGCAGAGCAAATGGTACGTTTGGTATTGAAGGGCTCAAATAAAACATTTGACTCCTTACACACGGATTATAAAGTTGAAGACTATTCTTTCACAATACTGGCAAACACTTTCAAAACACGTACAAATCAAGAGTGGAATAAAAAGTATCTTTTGTCGTTTGGACTCGTTACTAACGCTGGAAGTCTCACGAATGCAGGTGCATTGTTTGCCGATGATTCCCCATTGTGGCAATCACGTCTCTACTGTACACGGTGGGACGGTAAAATAAAGGAGGATGCTATTAATGATGCTGAGTTCGCCGGTAATGTACTGATGTTGCTTCGAGAAGCGATGAATTTTGTAAAATCAAACACAAAGAGAGGGTGGGAGAAATTACCTGATGGGCGAAAAAATAAACCAGAGTATGCAGAACGTGCTGTTCTTGAAGCGATGGTTAACCATTTTATCCACCGCGACTATACTGTTATGGGTGGCGAGGTGCATCTTGATATTTATGATGACCGCCTTACTGTAACATCTCCCGGAGGTATGTATAACGGTGCACTGATTCAAAACCTGGAGATCGAAGACGTTTCTTCTGAAAGACGTAATCCGATACTCGCAAATGTGATGGCACAGTTGAACTACATGGAGAAGCGAGGTAGTGGACTTACACGTATTTGTAATGAGACCAAAGCTTTGAATGGGTATAGAGATGATCTGAAACCGGTATTCAAATCTACTCCAACTCAATTTCAGACCACAATCTTTGCTTCTGCCGATATAGTGAATGTCGGAGACTATGACGGAGACATGTCGGAGACAAAACTCACGGAACGTCAGCAGAAAATTATCAATCTCATCAAGGAGTCACCGACAATCACCGCCAAGCAAATGTCGGAGACTTTGTCGGTGAGTCAACGTACTATAGAACGTGATCTTTCTGCTTTGAAGGAAATGGAAATCCTGAAGCGAAAAGGTAAGGATAATGATGGAATGTGGGTTATTTAAAGATTTTGTATATACGCAATTTTCAATATAAAGAAATGAAAAATTTAAGGCAATAAAATTTTTATTTCCTGTTTTAATGAGTAAATTTGTTGCACGATTAAACAGTATTTAATTGTAATATTTTTCTTGTATTTTCATTCTGTTTCATAGCAAACATGGGACTTACCGGGCGAAGCTGTAAAAAGTAGTTTCCTTTTCAATATCCGATGCTGGATAGTTTAATCACATCCAAGACCCGCATTAAATTACTTTTAAAGTTTTTTCTGAATTCCTCCATGAAAGCGTATTTACGCGGATTGGCAGAAGAGTTCGGGGAATCCACCAATGCCATACGCTTGGAACTGAACCACCTGGAAGAAGCGGGGTTATTAAAGTCCGAGTCAGAAGGAAATAAAAAGGTTTATCAGGCCAATTCCGCACATCCGTTGTTTCATGATATACGCAATCTTGTGCTGAAGCACAGCGGCATCACCCAGATTATCGACCAGGTGGTTGAAAAGACAGGCGACATTGAAAAAGTATGGGTGAAAGGTGATTTTGCCCAAGGGAAAGACAGCGATGTCGTTGAATTGGTCGTCCTGGGCAAGTGTATAAACGCGGATTACTTCAACTCCTTGATAAAGAAAGTCGAAGAGTTGATTAAACGCAACATCCGTTACGTCATCCTCTCCTCCGAACCGGAAGCGCAAATGAATTGTGCCGGAGAGAAAAGCTTACTGATTTGGAAAAAATAAAACAGGCATAAACAGGTACTTTTTTCCCAAAAAAAACGGCCGTTTTTTTGGGAGTTTTTTCTGTCTGTTTTTTGCTTTAAGCAATAGGACGTAAACTATTCTTAATCTAATACATTACTAATACCTTTGGATACCAGAACCTCAAAAGCAGTGAAAAATATTGCGGCCTCTATGTTATTAAAAGGGGGGTCTATTGCCATATCATTGCTGTTGGTTCCTTTGACACTCTCTTATCTGAATGAATATGAATATGGAGTGTGGCTTACTTTGAGTTCTGTTTTAAGTTGGATATATATATTGGACATCGGTTTGGGCAATGGCTTACGCAACAAGTTGACAGAGGCCATTGCATTGGATGATTTGAAGTTAGCTAAAATTTATGTAAGTACAACATTTTATTCGCTAACGTTTATCGTGATTGTGATTTATGCCGTATTCTGGGGGATACATCAATGTTTGGACTGGAATGTCATTTTAAATACAGATCCTCAGAAAGTGGATGATATCAATTCCATTGTTTCTATTGTTTTTGCCTTTTTTTGTGCGAGTTTTGTTTTGAAAACAATAGGTAATATATATATGGCCTATCAACAACCTGCCGTCAATGATTTATTATTATTTTTAGGTAATCTTGTTTCGCTGATATTGGTATATATCTGTACTTTAATCTATCCGGGTTCATTGGAGAAAGTGGCTGTTCTGTTTTCCGCATCTCCTGTTTTAGTCTATCTTGTCGCTTTTCCGGTTACTTTTTTCAAATATAAAAAAATCAGACCTTCTTTTGCTTTTGTGCGATTGGAATATTTAAAACATTTGATGTCTTTGGGAGGGCAATTTTTCATTATTCAGATATCTTCTTTAATTGTGTTTATGACATCGAATTTTATCATATCCCAACTATTCGGTCCCGCACAAGTAACTCCTTTCAATATTGCTTTCAGATATTTTTCGGTTGTCAATATGGGGTTCACTATCGTATTGACTCCTTTTTGGTCTGCGGTGACAGATGCCTATACAAAGAACGATATGGATTGGATTCGGAATACTTTACGGAAAATTATTGTCATCTGGATAGGTTCCGTCTGTGCAACAATTTTAATGGTGATATTTTCTTCTTTTGTATATAGTTTGTGGGTTGGAAAGGATATTATGATTCCTTTTGTATTGTCCATCGTCTGTGGTATTTATGTGACTATTGCCAATTGGAATAACATTTTTGCTTATATGTTGAATGGCATAGGAAAAATAAGGCTTCAGTTGTACTCATCCATTGTTTCAGGTCTATTGTTTTTTCCTTTGGCCTACTATTTCGGAGAGAAATTGGGGATTACCGGGGTTATGGTTGCGATGTGCAGCTGTCTGTTTATCAGCTCAGTTTGGTCCCCCATTCAATTTGGAAAAATTTTGTCAGGTAAAGCTACCGGCATTTGGTTTAAATAGATTTTGGTGAAGCATATCATTTATAGAATTTATTTGAAATTGCATTCATGGAAAAATGTAATTCTTGATTCTTATTTCACTTGTTTTAAGAATACTATAGCTTCTGCTGATTTGTTTTTGATTAAAGTGGATGCCATCGGGGATTTTGTCATATGGCAGGATTCATTACGGGCTTACAAAAAGAAATATGCAGGCAAAAAAGTTATATTATTATGTAATCAAGTAGTTCTCCCCATAGCTTTATCCGATCCTTTTTTCTTCGATGTATGGGGTATTGACAGAAGAAAATTTCTTTTTTCTTTTTCTTACAGGTGTGCTCTTTTAAAAAAAATACGTTCTTATTCTTTCAATGAGGTTGTATCTCCCGTTTTTTCCAGAGAATACGCTTATAGTGACAGATTGGTCAAAATGACTATCGGAACATCAAAAATCGGATACAATGGCGACACTTCGAATATTACGCTTAAAAAGAAACAAAAAAGCGATCGTTATTATACGGCTCTTATCGATAATCCCATTCAGTTTACATCTGAACTATTAATAAATGCTCATTTTATCCAACAGACCTATGATGCGGATTTTGTGCCTTGTCTTCCTTTTTTGCCTGAAAAGAAAATAAATGGCATTTATCTGAAAAGAGAAAATAAATATGCCGTATTTTCACTTTCAGCTTCTTATGCTCCCAGGGCATGGGATGTTGTTTCTTTTGCAGAGATAGCAAAGACCATTCTTAGGGATTATACTATTGTATTGCTCGGCAATGGAAAGTCAGACAGGGAAAAAGGAGATGAGTTTTTAGCCCATGTTCCCAATCCGGAAAAAATAGACAATTTGATAAATAAAACGACCATTCAGGAAACTGTTGAAATTATTCGTAATTCGGAGTTCGTGATTGGTAATGATAGTTCTGCAGTCCATATCGCTGCGGCTACCCGCACACCTTCTATTTGTATTGCACCCGGAGCACATTATAATCGTTTTGTGCCGTATCCGGAAGAAGTGGCTGATCATTTTTACCATCCTCGTGTTGTTGTTCACCAAATGCCTTGTTTCGGATGTAATTATCATTGTAAATTTCCTGTTGAAAAGCAGTTGAAATGTATACAAAATATAAGTGTTCCGATGGTCGCAGGGAAATTAACTGAATTGTTGAACGAGATTCAAAAAAAAGAATATGAAAAAAAGAATTGAACAGGCTGTGAATGACAATATCCGTCTGAAATCACAATTGCTCAATGAAGAGGGTATTAAGTTTATTTCTCAAGTTTCTGAGGTTATTATTTCACAAATAAACAATGGCGGTAAAGTGTTGCTTTGCGGAAACGGTGGCAGTGCTGCTGATGCACAACATTTTGCAGCGGAATTTGTCGGCCGATTTATGAAAGACCGAAAGCCTTTGCCCGCCGTGGCTTTGACAACGGATAGCTCTATTCTGACAGCAGTAGGCAATGATTATAACTTCGAGTCTGTTTTTTTAAGACAAATCCGTGCTTTATGTACTTCAAATGATGTTGTAATCGGTATTTCTACAAGCGGGAATTCCGGAAATGTAGTTGAAGCTTTTAAGTGCGCACGCTCCATAGGGGCGAAAATTGTGGCGTTATTAGGAAACACCGGCGGAAAGTGTATTCAGTATGCTGATTATAATTATGTGGTGGATTCTTGCGAATCGGCACGCATACAAGAAGTTCATCTGTTGCTGGAACATCTGATTTGTGAATTTGTTGAAAAGGCATACATAGATGCCGACTAATATTATTGTTGAATATCAAGTTTATGAAATTAGATATTAGCAGGTTATTGAATAAAAAAGTATTGGTAATCGGTGATATTATGGTTGACACGTATTATATTGGCAAAGTCAAGCGTATATCCCCGGAAGCTCCTGTTCCGGTCGTATTGATAAAGCAGACATACAGCGTTTTGGGCGGAGCTGCCAATGTCATTCAAAATCTGGCCACCCTTGGATGTCACTCTTGCATGATCGGTCTGATAGGCAGCGATTCCAACGGTAAATTTATTAAAGAAAAACTGTCTGAATTAAAAATAGAGAATCGGTTGGTTTATATGGATTATCCTACAATAACAAAGACGCGGGTTGTAGGCAATAATCAACAAATTGTCAGGATTGATTTTGAAGAAGAGGAATTTGTACTTACTACGGAGGAGGAATCGGCCTTGATTCTGGCTATAAGTAAAAATATGGCTGATTATGATATCATTGTCATATCAGATTACGGGAAAGGCGTTTGTTCCTATAATGTATGCCAGAAAATTATACAACAGGCTCGAAAACATAATAAATCCGTAATTATAGACCCTAAAGGCAATAATTGGGATAAGTATGCCGGTGCGACTGTTATTACTCCGAATTTGAAAGAATTATCGGATATTGTCGGTTGGGATATCAAAAATGAAGACGAGGCTGTTCACAATAGTTCAAAATCCTTACTTTCCCAATACCGGTTAAAAAATGTATTGGTTACCCGTTCTGAAAAGGGAATGAGTTTATGTAATTCTTCTGATTGTTATGATATAAAAACTGAGGCGAAAGAGGTTTTTGACGTATCGGGTGCCGGAGATACTGTGGTCGCTACTTTATCCGCCGCGCTTGCGGCTTCGTTTTCATTATTCGATGCTGTTTACCTTTCGAATAAAGCAGCAGGTATCGTTGTCGGTAAAAGAGGGACGAGCCCTATATGTTATAGTGAATTACAAAAAGAACTTGATAACTGATTAACTGAATTGTATTCTAGTATATTCATGAATATCTTGCATCAACCGTTGATTTCTGTTGTTACAGTTTCATACAATGCGGTTTCGACTATTGAGGAAACGATTTGCAGTGTTATTAATCAAACCTATTCCAACATCGAATATATTATCATTGACGGAGGAAGTACGGACGGAACGGTAGATATCATTAAAAAGTATGCGGATAAAATCGCTTATTGGGTGAGTGAACCGGATAAGGGGATTTATGACGCGATGAATAAGGGGATTGATGTGGCGACGGGAGAATGGATTAATTTCATGAATAGTGGGGATACGTTTTGCAATAATGTATTGTCTGAAATTTTTGTTGCTGAAAAAAGTGCAGATATTTTGTATGGAGATGCTATGTTAAAGTATTCGTGGGGGGATATTGTCGTTGCTCCCGAACAATTAGACAAATTAACGTATATGATGCCTTTTTGTCATCAAGCAACTTTTGTCAGAGCATTTTTATTGAAGAAACATCCTTTTGATCTTTGTTTTAAGATTGCCGCTGATTTTCATTTTTTTTATACGATGTATCAAAAAGATGTTAAATTTGAGTATTTGCCCTTGTGTATCGCAAGATATGAGGGTGAAACAGGATTAAGCGCATTAAATTATAAGACCTTATACAAAGAGTTTGCCGTTATTGTTGGAAAAGATAAGGTTAAAGGTTGGCCATTAAATTATACTATGTTTTGTGGCAAGCATTATTTCAGACAATTTATCAAGAAGTTTATTCCATTTCCAATATTAAAAATGCACAGACAAAAACGCTTGCTTCAAAATCCTTTAATAAAAAAGTCTTTCCTTAAAGAGGATAAATCGTTCTAATTTTATGCTTTCAACTTTAGTATCAGTTATAATTCCTGCTTATAATTCTGAATTATATATAGAACGGGCCATTAGGAGTGTATTGGATCAAAAATACAATAATTTAGAGTTAATTATTATTGATGATGCTTCCAGTGATGGCACATTGGAAAAGTGTATATGTTTTTCTAATGTGGATGACAGGGTGAAAGTAGTTCATTTGAAAAAAAATAGAGGTGTTTCCTATGCGAGAAATTTAGGCATAGATACAGCCCGTGGGGAATATCTGATATTTATTGATAGTGATGATTATGTATCTTCAGATTTTATATCCAATTTATTAAAGACTGCAGATGTTGATTTGTATTTATCACTGTATAGAAAGATAATGGGGAATAGGAGACGTAAGGATATAGATTTGAACTATACAGGGGTGTTAGAGGTGGGAAAAAATTCTGATAAAATATTGGAATTGCAAAGGAAATTGCTCTTTAGCGGACCTTGGGGAAAAATTTATAAATCAAACATTATACATCAGCATAATATAAAATTTGATTTGCGATATTCATATGGGGAGGATACTTTATTTGTGATTGATTATTTAATGCATGTATCTAAAATATATGTATCTGCAACGGTTGATTATTTTTATTTTCAAACCCCACAGAGTTTGTCTTCTCAAAGGCCGTCTTTTGATGCTTTGATAAATTGGTCTTGTGTCATGTTAGAAAGAAGAATGGCATTTGCTGCTCTTTTGTTAGAAGATAGAAAATATATAGAAGATGCCCATATACAATATTCCAATTATCTTGCAACTTCTTTTTATGCTCTTTTTGAGGGAAAATGTAAATATACAAAATCCGAACGTTTGAAAAAAATATCTTTACTAAAAGATAAAAAATGGTGGCATGGATTTTACGTTTCGTTAAAAATAAAAAAATCGGCACTTATATTTTATTTGCTTATGAATATTTTACCTGTGGGATTTATCTGCGGTATATACAATTTTATTTTTAAAATTGTTAGAAAGTGATATTCTATATTTTATTTATTCTTATTCTATTATCTCTTTTTCTAATTGATTATTTGAATCGGAAACAAATATTGCCATTACCTGTAAATTGTGAGAAGTTGGCGGTATTGGTGGTAATTTTTGTTGGTATATTCAGATTTGATGTTGGTTGGGACTATGTAAATTACTATAATTATATCAATTTAGAAGAATGGGGGCATATTATTCGTTTGGAGCCTTTGAGCATCGTTTTGTGTGTTATTGCAATTTATTTTAATTCACCTCCTTTATTATTTGTGTTGTTTGGACTTCCGACTTATTATTTGTTTTTCAGAACATTAAAGAAAAATTCAAAAATATTTGCCCTTTCATTTTTTGTTTATTTAGCTTTTTTTTATCTGGAAACATTTACTTCTATACGTCAGACATTGGCTTTGTCAATTGTTTTCGCTGGATATAAATATATTTTAAAAAGGAAATTTATTTCTTATGTTATATGTGTGGTAATAGCGTTTTTTTTTCATTATTCCGCCTTAGTTGCCATAGCCATCTATCCTATATATCATAAGTTTAATTTTAAATTATTAAGTGTTTTTATTTTAGGGATTTTCATTTTTAAGCAATTGATGTTTGCTATTGTTGAAAGATATACAAGTTATGGTTATTATTTGGATAAATTAGAGGATTATACGGGAGGGGGAATTGTCAGATATATAATGATTCTTTTTTTTATTGTTTTATTGTTATTAGGATATAAAAAAAGGATTATTCAGCAACTTCCTTTTTATAAAATTGTTTTTACATCCTTAATCCTGCCTTTTATATTGGGACCTGCATTAGGGGCCAGATTAGGTATTTATTTTTCAATTTATTTATGCCTTCTGTGTGCTCAAGTTTTTTCTTATTACCATGCAGGGATGAAGTTGTTGTTGGTTTTTGGGTGCTGTTGTTATTTCTTATTGATGATTTATATCGGCTCTCAAAATGATTTCAAGTCTCTTTATATACCCTATCAGTTTATTTTCGATGTAAATAATATTCAATTCCGATGAAAAAAATCATGTTGATATTCGGGACTCGTCCTGAGGCAATAAAAATGGCCCCTTTAGTAAAAGCGTTTCAGGGAATGTCAGAATATTTTGAAACGTATGTATGTGTGACGGGTCAACATCGTGAGATGTTGGATCAGGTACTTCATATTTTTAATATAAAGGCTGATTATGATTTGAATATAATGCAAAAAGGGCAGGATTTGTATGATATATCTGCACGTATATTATTAGGTATGCGTGATGTATTGGAAAAAGTTTATCCGGATATGGTCTTTGTACATGGTGATACCACTACTTCAACATTGACTGCTTTGGCTGCGTTTTATCAGCGGATACCGGTGGGACATATAGAAGCCGGACTAAGAACATGGAATATTTACAGTCCATGGCCGGAAGAGATGAATCGCCAAATTACCGGACGAATAGCTTCTTACCACTTTGCTCCGACAAAGCTTAGCCGACAGAATTTATTAAAAGAAGGAGTTACTTCTGACAATATTGTCATTACTGGAAATACTGTGATTGACGCTTTACACTTAGTTGTTGAAAAAATCAATAATGATGTGGAGTTAAAAAAAGGTTTGGATTACAATTTGTTGAAAACGGGATATGATATTCAACGTTTATCCAATGGGAAAAGATTGATTTTAATTACAGGACACCGAAGAGAGAATTTTGGGGAGGGATTTCTTCATATTTGCCAGGCAATAAAGGATTTGGTAAAAAAATATCCGGCTATCGATTTTGTGTATCCTATGCATTTGAATCCTAATGTCCGGGAGGCTATTCATATAGTTTTTCAAGATGAGGTATTTGAAAATATGTTTTTCATAGAACCATTGGAGTATCTCTCTTTTGTCCATTTGATGAAAAACTCTTTTATTGTATTGACAGATAGTGGTGGTATTCAGGAAGAAGCACCAGGTTTAGGTAAACCAGTATTGGTAATGCGTGATACAACAGAACGCCCGGAGGCATTAGTTGCCGGTACTGTTGAATTAGTTGGTACAGACTATAATAACATAATGAATAAAGTATCTGAACTTGTTGAAAATCAAGAAAAATATGAATGTATGAGTAAAGCCTTAAATCCATATGGAGATGGACATGCTTGTGAAAGAATTATGGAATATACCCTAAAAATACTAAAAAATGAGTAGAAAAATACTCTTGATTGATAGTTCTTATCCCATCAATACAAGAAATTCTAAAATTTTACGTTCCTTAAAGCAAGTTTATCCCGACTTTGACATTGAAATTGTTACTTGGAACAGAGAGAATAAAACTATTCCAATAGAAAACAATAGTTATGTTTATAATAAATTTTCTCCTGGAGGGTTGCTTTTTAGGAAACTCTGGAATTTAAAGGGATATTATTTTTTTATAAGAAATATCAATAGAAAGATTAGGCCGGATATTTTAATTGCTTCACATTGGGATATGCTTTTATTGTGTGTGCTATGTAGAATGAAAAAGCAGATTTTGATTTATGAAGATTTGGATATTCCTACGGCTTCTTTTAAGTTATTTTTATATGTAATTCTAAAAATAGAACAGATTTGCCTGAAATATGTTGATATTATCATTTTTGCTTCCAGATTTTATTTACCTCTTTATAATAATGCTCATTGTACCAAAATTATTTTAGAAAACAAACCTGATGCATGCGGAACAAAAAAGAAAGATTCTTTTACAAGAGCTTCAAAAGTTGTGTCTTATATAGGAGGAGTACGTTATATTGAAATTTTAAAAAATTTAGTCGATGCAGTAAAAGACAATAAGGCAATATCTTTGAATATTCATGGAGACGGACATGATTTGGTAGCATTGAAAGAATATGCGAGTGAGTATTCAAATGTTTGTTTTACAGGATATTACAAACAAAAAGATATCGTCGGATTGTATCAAAAATCTGATTTGGTTTGGGCTGCTTATCCGAATCTTGATTATAATGTGAAATATGCAATTTCAAATAAATTCCATGAATCTCTTCACTATGGAGTTCCGTGTGTATTTTCAGAGAAAACAAAATTAGGAGAATTAGTTCAAAAAGAACAAATCGGCTTAGTTGTAAATCCATATAATGTTTTGGCAATAAAGAATTTATTGAATGAATTTTTTGAACATCCGGCTTATGCGGATAAAATAAGAAATACTATTTATCAGTATGGCGCAAAAGAGGTGACATGGGAAAAAGAATTTGAAAGTGTCAAAGTTGCAATTGATAGTTATTTAGCTAAAAATAAATGCATATAAAACGATGAAGATTATTAAGATTATAGGAGGATTGGGTAATCAAATGTTTCAATATGCATTTTATCTTGCTTTAAAAAATAGATATCCGAATGAAGAAATAAAGTTAGATATCAATTTGTTTAAAACTTATCAATTACATAATGGCTTTGAATTGGAAAAGGTCTTCCATATATCAGCCCCATACGCAACTCCCAAAGAGATAAGTAGAATTTCTTATTATGTGCCCAATTACAAATTACAACGAGTTATACGGAAATTATTACCGGCACGGAGAACAGAGTATATTGAAAAATGTGATTTTCTTTTTCAACCTGAAGTTTTCCGAACAGGTGATTGCTATTATGAAGGATATTGGCAGAATTATCGTTATTTCGATGATATTTTTTCGGAAGTATCGGCCGCATTTTCTTTTAAAAATGGATTGGAGCGGAAAAATAAAATGATTTTGGAACAAATTAGTAATAATCAGCAGGCAGTTAGTATTCATATCCGGCGAGGGGATTATATCAATCATAAAACATTAGGTAATATTTGTGATATAGAGTATTATACCAAAGCTATACAATTAATTTTTCATCATTATTCAAATCCTTGTTTCTATATATTTTCAAATGACATTTCATGGTGTAGAAACAATCTTATGGTTTTATTTCGGAAATGTCAATGTTATTTTATTGATTGGAATATCGGAACTGATAGTTATATAGATATGCAATTAATGTCTGCTTGTAAAAATAATATATTAGCTAATAGTTCCTTTAGTTGGTGGGCTGCTTATCTGAACTCATATTCTGATAAAATTATAATTGCTCCTAAAAAATGGGCTTATACACAATATTCTACTAATATTTTATTGGATTCCTGGACGCTTATTTAAAAATTCAGTCTTTATGTCTACTCTTAAGGTGTCTGTTATTACCCCATGTTATAACGCAGGAGTAACTATTATTAATACTATTGAATCTGTCATTGCTCAGACATATACGGATTGGGAAATGCTCATTGTTGATGATAGTTCTTCCGATAATTCGGCAGATGTCATTAAAGAATATGCCTCAAAAGATTCCCGGATAAAATATTTGAGGACGGAAAAACCGTCTGGTTCACCGGCGCTTCCCAGAAATATAGGTATTGAGAATGCTGTGGGCAAATATATTGCATTTTTTGATGCCGATGATGTTTGGTTGCCTGATAAACTCCAATGGCAAGTTGATTTCTTAGAGAAGAATGGTTATGATTTAGTATATTCATTTTATGAGAAAATGAATTGGGACGGAGTTAGGAATAATAGAGTAGTCCGGACGCGTAAAAAGTCCATTTACAAAAGTCTTTTAAAGTCCAATTCAATACCTTGTCTAACTTCTATTGTCAAACGTGAAGCGATAGGTGAAACGCGTTTTAAACAAATATCTCAAGAGGATTTCTGTTTTTGGCTTGACATACTCAAAAAAGGTTATATCGCTCATAATTTATGTGAGGTTACAGCCCTTTACCGAGAGGCTAAAACATCCCGTTCTGCCAATAAATTCAATATGTTTAAAGGATATTGGAATGTGATTCGTAATCATCAGCATATAAAGTTATTTCCCGCCTGTTATTATATGCTGACTTATACGATACTCGGGCTTACAAAATATTTAAGATAATCATAAATTCAAAAGAATAGCAAGAATTTACTACTTCCTCAAATAATCGACATTTAAATAACTTCGTATATATAAAATAAACAACACGATTTAAAGCTATGACAACGCCCGAAATCCTCGATATTTTACGAAAATTCAAGTATGCCTTTTCTCAAAGATTCGGCATAAAATCTTTGGGTATTTTCGGTTCTTTTGCTCGTTCTCCACAAAATGAATCAAGTGATGTAGATGCCGTTGTAACTTTAGAAAAATCTGATTTTTTCATTTTAACAGCCATTCAAGAGGAACTTGAAAAATTGATTGGCTATAAAGTCAATGTCGTGAATTTCAGAAATTCTTTACGAGAATCATTTAAAAATAACATTTTGAAAGATACCATCTTTGTCTAAGTCAGAAGTTATTGAATTTTTAAATTTGATTGTTAAAAAATTAAATTTAGTAATGGAATGAAATAAAAGCATCGTTTTATTTGCAAAACGGTAAATTTGATGAATTGTTTTTAAGAGAATAAACATTTATCTTACTATTTATATTTCATATAGTTTTTCTTTTCTATTGAATTTTATTCAATAATTTTTCTACCTACATATTCATGAAACTTTTATTTACGGGAGCTTCCGGGTTCCTGGGTAATAATGTATACCCTCTTTTGCAGAGGATGTACGAGATTCATACTGTCGGTCTGAGTACAGAAGACGATTATACCGCTAATCTTGCGCAAGAAGTTCCGGACTTACATGAAGAATATGAAGTCGTTCTTCACGCTGCCGGGAAAGCCCATGTTGTACCTAAAACAGATGCTGAAAAAAAGGCCTTTTTTGATATTAATTATCAAGGAACTGTCCACTTATGTCGGGCATTGGAAAAAAGCGGGATTCCGAAAGCATTTATTTTTATTTCAACGGTTGCCGTATATGGATGTGAATACGGTGAAAATATTACAGAAGAACATCCGTTGAACGGTACGACCCCATACGCTGTAAGCAAGCGGATGGCAGAAGAATATTTACAAGAGTGGTGTCACAATCACAATGTAATATTGGGTATTCTTCGTCCTTCCCTAATTGCCGGACCGAATCCTCCCGGCAATTTGGGGGCAATGATTAAAGGCATTGAATCAGGTAAGTATTTTAGTATCGGAGGCGGGAAGGTACGGAAAAGTGTGTTGATGGTAGAAGATATTGCCCGATTGGTGCCTTTACTGACAAAAAAAGGAGGTATTTATAATGTTTGTGATGACAGCCAGCCAACGTTTCGTGAGTTAGAACAACTAATTGCCAAACAATTGAGAAAGCCGCTTCCTCCCAATATTCCTTACTGGCTTGCCAAATGTATGGCCTTGACCGGAGATTGTTTAGGGAGCAAAGCTCCGTTCAATTCTTTGAAATTA
>Ga0137306_101104_pt1 | contig 29654 bp, 39 predicted proteins | sample Inofroosms_March_FD_97187 | JGI IMG/M metagenome (GOLD analysis project Ga0137306, IMG submission 97187) | Mouse cecal microbial communities from Vienna, Austria - N-Acetylneuraminic and N-Acetylglucosamine D2O microcosms_March | ecosystem: Host-associated > Mammals > Digestive system > Large...
CCTTACGCTTGTCCGGTCAGCTCCATGCCGCGCCGGATCAGCTCAATGAGACGCGCAGTCTGTCCGGTCATAAACAGATACCCGCAGAGTGCTTCTAAGCCCGTCGCCTTATGGTAATCGGTCAGCGTCGCGTTTTTGGCAGTGTTTGCCGGCTTCGCATTCTTGCCCCGGCGGTAGATTTCCTGTTCCTTCGATGTCAAAGAATCATGAAGCAGTTCCGCCATGCGCGCCTGTGACGCCGCCTTGACGATCCTGCTCTTTTCATTATGCAAAATATGCGCCGGACGGTTTCCCCGCCCGACTACATATGCGCGCACGATCAGATCAAACACACCGTCTCCGATAAAGGCAAGCGTAAGCGGAGAATAGGTGCGCACGTCCACATCCTTCTCGCCGAATTGATTTTTGATATAGGCATACAGCCCTAGGCTCTCTTCCATTTTACGCCCTCACGGGTATCCTCTAACACAATACCCTTCTCAAGCAGCTCGTTTCTGATCTCGTCCGCACGCGCAAAGTTTTTCTCCTTCCGCGCTGCCTGCCGCTCCGCGATCAGACGCTCAATGTCCTCGTCAAGAATCTCTTCTTTTTTCTCCACGATCAGCCCTAGTACATCCGTCAGCTTATACAGCATATCATAAAGTGCTTGTAAAAGTTCTTTGGAACTGCTGTCGTCCACATGAGAATTGATGTATTTCACAAGCTCGAACACGACCGAAATCGCGTCCGCCGTGTTGAAATCATCGTCCATCGCCTCTTCAAAACGCGTGACGAACTGCTGCGCGCCCTGCAGACATTCGCGCTCCTTAGCACGTATTTTGTCCGGTGCAGCTTCTTCCGCCGTATTGTCCTGTGCAGATACATTCTGTGGCGACGCGTGCTCCATGAGATAGGTCAGGTTGTGCGCGCAGGTCACGATGCGCTCCAAACCGTTCTTTGCCGCTTCCATCAGCTCGGCGCTGAAGTTTAGCGGCGTCCGGTACTGCGCGGAAAGCATGAAGTAACGGAGCACCTGTAAGTCGTATTTTTCCGAAATGTCGCGCACCGTAAAGAAATTACCCTCGGATTTGCTCATTTTTTTATTATCAATGTTCAAAAACGCATTGTGCATCCAATATTTCGCAAACGTCTTTCCATTCGCCGCTTCGCTCTGTGCGATCTCATTCTCGTGATGCGGGAATATCAGATCTTCGCCGCCCGCATGGATGTCGATCTCGTCCCCCAGATAGCGCTTGCTCATGACAGAACATTCGATATGCCAGCCGGGTCTGCCGTCGCACCACGGAGACTCCCAGTAAGGTTCATTTTCTTTTTTCGGTTTCCAAAGCACAAAATCAAGCGGATCCTCTTTCTGTGCTTCCCCCGAAACAAGCAGCGCGCGCATACCGCTTTGAAGATCGTCAAGATTTTTATGGGAAAGCTTTCCATATTCACGGAAGCTTCTCGTGCGGAAATACACAGTCCCGTCCGCCGCCGCATAAGCATGCCCCCGTTCGATCAGCGCGCCGATCATTGCGATCATACCGTCAATTTCATTGGTTGCCTGCGGATGGGTCGTCGCGGGTTTCACGTTCATACCCTGCATATCCTTTTTACACTCCGCAATATAGCGCTCGGAAATGATGCCGGCTTCCACGCCCTCCTCATTCGCCTTTTTAATAATCTTATCATCGACATCGGTAAAATTAGACACAAAGTTGACTTCATAGCCCTTGTACTCAAAATATCTTCTGACTGTATCAAACACGATCATCGGACGCGCGTTACCAATATGGATCAGATTGTACACGGTCGGTCCGCATACATACATTTTCACTTTTCCCGGCTCCAACGGGACAAATTCTTCTTTTCGTCTTGAAAGCGTGTTAAAAATCTTCATGCTGTGTCATCCTTTCCTGTTTGTGATTGCTTCGTCGTTTTCCTGCTCTTTCAATTTTTTTCCGCTCTTTGCGGTCCTTATCTGCTCTTTCTGTCTTTCCCTGTCCTTTCCCGCTGTTTAAGTCTTTTCTTCTTTATTTCCATTCTTTACGGCTTTTTCTGTTGTTGGCAGTTCTTCCATCTTCCTTTCTAACTGCGCGATTCGCTCTGCGAACAGATTGTTTTCTTTTTTCAAAAGTAGAATATCCTCGGAAACCGGGTCGGGCAGATGTACCTGATCCAAATCCTCCCGCGGCAGCGCCTGATTATCGCGCCGCACAACGCGCCCCGGAACACCAACGACTGTCGAATTGGGCGGCACCTCTTTCAGCACGACGCTCCCCGCACCGATCTTGCTGCCTTCGCCCACGGTAAAAGAACCAAGCACTTTGGCTCCCGCGCTGATCATTACATTGTCCCCGATCGTCGGATGGCGCTTTCCCTGTTCTTTTCCGGTTCCGCCAAGCGTCACGCCCTGATACATTGTGACGTTATTGCCGATCTTTGCTGTCTCCCCGATGATGACGCCGTTGCCGTGATCGATAAAAAATCCCTCTCCGATCTCCGCGCCGGGATGAATCTCTATGCCCGTCTTTCTGACACCGCGCTGACTGAAATAGCGCGCCCAAAAGTAATGTCCCTTCCGGTAAAGTTTATGCGCGATCCTGTAATGGATCATCACTTTGAAACTCGGATAAAGAAACACTTCCATATTAGAGTGGATCGCCGGATCACGCTCTCTGATCACTTTGATTTCATTTTTTATTTTGCTGACAAATCCCATGATTTCCTCTTTATCATTTTTATACTCTTGCATACTGCAAGCTGCGCTTGCGGTACTGCCGCCAATAAGTAGTTTGAAAGTTTACTTTCAAACTTACTTCTCATTCAGCGTTTCCCCGGTTCCGCCCTACATACCGCTCCGCCGTCAAAATCAAAAAAAGCTCCGCCTCTATGAACGTCAGAAAGCATGATGGACAAGTCTTTCCGATGCCATGTATAGAGACGAAGTATTTCCGCGGTTCCACTCTATGTAAGAGCGCTGTAAACGCCCTTCCCTTGATACGAATAACGCCGTAACCCGTATGAAGCTAATTCGACCGGTTCCCTCCGTCTGACGGTGACGCCTTTCGGACGGAATCTCCCTTTTCACCTCATCGACTCCCGGATGCACTTCAGCTTAGTCCGTGTAAGGAATGCTTACAGCCGACGGCATTCCCTCTCTGTTACCGTGACGCGCTTCGCCATTTTGTGGACGGCTCTGCCATTACGAAAAGCTTACTCTATCCGTTCCCAGTCTTTTCCTATGAGACTTTTTTCTATAATAGAATAACAAATACTTACAAATTGTCAATAGCGCTTACACGAAAACGCTCCATTCCCGTCCGGAACAGCTACACCATTTCCGGAAAATAGGCGCGTCCGTAAGCACGGGATTCTTCCAACGGAAGGAACATGATGCGGTTCTCCTCGTTCTTTTTGATAAATAAGTACTCTGCCCTGCGCTCCACCATGACTTCCTGCATAAATTCATTTTCCTCGCATGCGTAACAAAAGTACCCGCAAAGCCGCCACACACGCTCTTCCGATGCGCATATCCCGCTGTTTTCTTTTTTCCAAAGTAGATAAAGCGCGCCGTTCTCACTTGCAAGCTCCCTGCTCAATCGTTCAAAATACGCCTCGTCATGCACGCAGTAGGTGTCATAGCGCCGCGCCAGCATCTTAGCCGCATATGCCGCGAGCGCCCCGGCATCTTCATCAGAATAAACCGTAAGCCGATATCCCGAAGCATCCTTATACGCCGGAACACATGCAGATCCGAGAACGTCCTTATATGCCTGCACACAGGCAGATTTGAAGGCGCCTGCCGCTTTTGCATCACACTGCTCCATGAGTGTTTTCAGTTCCGCGCTCCGTTCCCACAGCGCTCCCCGCGCCCCATACCGGAAGCCGAACGGTTCATAAATTGCCGCGTCCGCCGGCATCAGAAACACAAACGGACAGCCTTCGCTCTTTGCCTGCCATACCGCTTTTTGCAATAAAAATGCCATGCACCCCCGATGACGGTACGGCTGTGCCGTCGCCACCCCTACGATATAGTATGACTTCCGGCGTACACCGTGCAGCATGACAATGTACGGATTGGCATGTACCATGGACACGATCTGTCCGCTCTCATCGCTCAGCACATGAATCTGTGCATCCGGTATCTTTTCCCCATAATAATAAGTAAGGAACGACTCTGTATCTTCTGTAAAGATCTGCTCCCAAAGCGTCCTTGTGCGCTGTCCTGCCGCACCGGTCAGCTTCTCATACTGTAATTTTCCCTGCGGACCCAAAGGCAGCTCCATGCTGTCCTTCTTCATAAAATCGATTTCTTTTCTTATCGCGCTTCACCCGCCACTTTCATAGGTTTCTTTACAGTCGGTTTCTTTGCGAATGCTTTCTTACGCAGGCTCCTTTGCATAGATTTTCTTGCGCACATTTTTTTGCCCGGTCTTCTTTGTATTGGCTTTCTTGCGCATATTTCCTTACTCAGGTTCCTTTGCATATCGCATATACTCACGCGTCTTTCTTCGGGCAGCCCGAACATCCGCCGCAGGCAGGCGCCGTCACATCCTCGTTTGTCACACGGACCGGCGAGGTCAACATACAGACCGCCTGCGCCGCGATTCCCTCACCGTTTCCCGTAAAACCAAGCCCCTCCTCGGTCGTCGCCTTGACATTGACCTGCTCTTCCGCAATCCCAAGCGCGCCTGCAATACGCGCACGCATCTCGTCAATATATGGACGCATCTTGGGCGCCTGCGCAATGATCGTCGCATCAATATTCTCTACAAAAAATAGATGTTCTTCCAGTTCATTCCCGACCTTTTCCAAAAGGAGCAGACTGGATATATCTTTATAGGTATCATCCGTATCCGGAAACAATTTTCCAATGTCCCCCAGCGCCGCGGCGCCAAGCAGTGCATCCATAACCGCATGCACGAGCACGTCCGCATCCGAATGTCCGAGCAGTCCCTTTTCATATGGGATTTCTACGCCTCCTATAACCAACTTTCGCCCCTGCACCAGGCGATGCACGTCGTATCCTGTTCCAATTCTCATTACCGCGATTGTCCTTTCTGTATCTATATTCTGCCCTGTTTTATGAGTTCCACAACAAGCGGAAATTCATAGCAAATGACCTATGGCGTTAAAAATTCCGCTATATCCTATAAATATTGTACACAAAACCGGAAACTTCTATTTGATCAATTCTCCAATCTGAGCCCGCCACTCCGACTGTAACCGTTCCAGACTGCACGCGGCGTTCGCCGGGCTTGTTGAAGGCAGTTTCACGACCGGGAGCGTCGTCTGCCATCTCATATATTTTGCAAATAACTGATATGCCTTATTCCCGTTTAAGCAAATGGCGCGGACTGGTGCGCGCTTTGTAATCTCACGAATATCATTGACGGCCACATTGCGGATAGAACTGTCGCTCGAACCAATGATGTCACAGGAAGCGATCACATCCCAAAGCGCGACATGATGTGCGAGAAGAAGCGCTTTCTTCTCATCCACCGTACACGGAACCGCTTCACCGCACAATGCCGCGATCACTTTCCAAAAACGGTTCTGCGGATGCCCATAGTAAAACTGCTGCTCTCTTGATTTCACCGACGGAAACGAGCCCAGGATGATCACGTCGGAGCCGGAATCAAACACCGGTCCGAATTCATGCGTCACATGCTGATATTCATTCTTTTTTTCCATATAGACACTCCTCTATCACAAGCAGAATACCCGTCCCGACCACAAACCTGATATTCTGCACCCATACGAATGATGCCATTGTCCGTCCGCTCTCACCGGCATGTAATCTTTCCTGTCAGCATCCGTTCCATGTTTGTCTTTCCGGAACAGATATCCGTCAAGGTGGTCCATGGCACCCCGCTCTCTTTTGACAGACGGTAACCGGAAAAACCTTTCTCTTGTATACGCCGGCCGACCGTCACTTACATCACCTCTAATCGCAGAAAAGATCTCCAATCAGAACGTTTCTCCGCATACTTCTTTCTCATGCAGAAGCAACATAGAAAAAAGCCGGAAACCGCTGACTCTGCAATGTCCCCTGCGGTTTTCCGGCTCTTTTACCGTGAAGCAGATAACGGGAATCGAACCCATGTATAAATCCGCCAAATTCATTGTAAACACTGCATTTATTTGTTTTCATGACAAATTTTATGACAAATATACAATACCCATTATTGAACATTTGCTCTTATCATAACAGTCACTAACACTCGTTAATATTGCTTTCTATGTTAGGCGTCCTGTAATTTTCTCTCAAAGTAATTAAGGCAATCATTGATTTCATCGTCACGAACTTTGCTCAGATAGGTAATGTGCCTTTTTACCTTACTTAAAGATGTGACACTGTTAAAATCTATACCCCTTTTTATTTTATCTCCCGTTTCATATATTTTGCTTACAAAACGTACCATCTTTAACTTGTGTGCTTCTCTTTCTTCTGAAAAGCTATGGTCTTCATCATCGTTATCAGAGACCAGTGCCGTATACATTTGTTCGTGTGCTTTCAGCGAGTAGCGTATCGCCTCGTCAAGACTAAGATACTCCTCGTAATTCTTGTTAGCAATAACGTCCGTGGTATGACCACGCTGAAACCCGTTTCTATATGCAAGCAGTGATATTAATGTATGAATTCCATTGATATCAACTATCTTCAAATTGCTCCTGATATTGTACTCTTTTTGTGTCTCAGCAAAATGTGGAACACCCCTCAGGCTAAATACTCCTGCCCCAAATTCAAAATATTTCTTCAAGCGCAAGGACTCTGGTGGTAAAACAAGCTCAATATCCGTGTCTGCATGTACTACAATAGTATCCGTTTCTTCAGGAAACTCCACCAAAGTGCAAAGCGAATGCAACGTGCCCTTACAAAAAGTAATGGCGGTATTATTACAACGTTTACATGCTTCTTTGATAATAGTTTCATCATTATCGAGAGATATTACCAACATTTCACGCTTTATCTTTTTTAACACCTCTAAATACGTTGTATAAAGTCCTTCCCGGCATGTAGAGAATATTGCCACTGTACGTGTATCTGAAATCACGTTATGTAACAATTCTAGATCGTTTGGAATTATAATGATATTCGACCGACCCGCTACATTATTGGAAATCTCGTCCAAAGTTTTTTCCCCATTGTACGGAGTGATCTCATAACCAGCCTCTGGAAAACCCTCGTACTCTACATGCTTCCGATGGATATTTTTCCCCGAATGTGACACACAAATCACTTTGGTGTCAATTCCAGATGAAAACATCGGATTAAGCGCAGAATACGCAACTTTCGATGCTCCTAACGACACAATGCAGTGATCACCTTTCTTTTCCATAATCTCACCCTCCCAAAAAGGGACGGTACTGAGATAATATACTATTTATCTCAATACCGTCATCATTAACAGGTTACATTATTCTACGGAATAAGCAATTGGACTATATCCTCGCACATTCCGCAAAATTATTTTTTTTTCAAGTAAACCTTGAACTGTTTTGCATCTGTTCTTTAGATCCGGCGGCATATATATGTTTTCAATAATTTTTTGCATAGCGTAATAAAGACGAAACGAACATTCTTCTGAAATATCATTCTCCTTCTCAATTTTTATGATTGTAGCGCGGCTAACAAGAATTGCTTCCGCAAATTCCTTTTGAGTCATATTGAGTTCGACACGTATGTCCGCTACTTTGTTGCCAATTGTATCAGCATCCTCCACAGTACAACTGACTATATCCTGACTATCAGAATATGAACTTAAAACAACCATAATACCTCCATTTACGAATTTTATGATGCAACCACAGTTAGAAGATTTGGTTGGACTATTTGCTTTTGTCTTTCCCTCCTTTCGTTATGATTTTAACACAGTCATTCCAAAATGTCAACCAGCATTACACAAAAAGTCTTTTTTATTTACAAAGCAAGATGAAAACACTATCTGATATTTTTTCTTTACATTCCATTTTTACTTTGTAATGTCCCCTGCATCGGCTCATCCGCAAACTCCCGTTCCAACGACGTGATACGGGCGGGTCTTGCATTTGCTAATCTTCGTGATCCGCGCGTTGCATGATTTCGTTGTGTACTGTGCGTTTCCAATAAATTTGACGACATCTTCGATGGCAAATGCTCCGGTGCCTGCTGTATTGCTGCTAACATACATGATTCTACAACATCCGAAAAACAGCATAAAAAAAGACCTCCCTACCATTCTGATAGAGAGGTCCTTCTTATGTGTGTCTTGTCTTCATTCAATTTTTTGCGTATACAAGAGACAAACCCAGCCATTGCGGTTTTTCTGATAAGCCTTCAGGAGTCCCCACTTCCCAATCGTCCCTTTTCCGTCAATCTTTCCGGCTGCTTCTTCAACAATCGTAAAGGTTCCGGCTCCGGTAAATTTTGTCTTCTGATAGCTGACGCCCGGACCTTTTCTGATATACAGATCGGGGATTGTCACTCTTATCTGATAGGGCGTTTCCGCTCCTTCCGTTCTATTCGCATACTTATTATAATATGTTTCCCCGTAAGATGCACGCATTTTTTTGACCGCCCCGCTCTGATCTGCCGGTTTTTCATATCCCGTCAGCATGGCATCAGATGCCTCCCTGATGGTCTTTGCACCTTTCAGTGCCTTCATCACCGACAGATACCCCGATCCTGACAGTTCTTCGCACAAGAAGTCAAGCTGCATGCCGCTATCCCCGATGGATCTGCCTGACGATTCCGCAAAGTCCTTTAATGCTTTCTTTCTTGACCAGTATGTCCACTGTGCCAGTCCGTACCCTGCTTTGTCATACACAAAATTCGTATAACTTCCATTGTCCACCGCGATCGTATACTGCTCATCCGTCATGTCCAGGCTTTTGTTATAGCTGTTCTGCAGATTTTCCGCTTTCAGACCGCTTTCTGCATAGAGGTTCCCCATCACTCCGGCTACGGCGTAATCATTCAGTCCAAATGCCTTCAGCCTGTTCCATATTTCACGCTCAGTCATGATTTCCCTCGTGATATCTGTATATGCAGTACCTGCATCTGTATGGACGCCGTTCAGCAGCATATTGACCTGTTCCGCAATGTAACCGTGCTTTTCGTATAAATAGTTCCCCGGACAGGCTTTCGCGGCAAACCAGCGGTGGACAGTCATGTTCTGCTTATCCACCTGCCCGATCAGTTTTTTATCTGCTTTCCATTTCAGTTCCATGATCTGATTCCTTTTGCAGATGTCCGCAATGAGCCGGACCAGTGATTCCATCGCCTTGTCCGAGACATGCCAGTCCGGCGCACCGCTGTCATTCGCGACTTCGATCGTCACCGCCCGATGATCGTTTTCCGCGTTGGATGAGCACCAGGAACGGTCTTTTTCCTCGACATACAGGGCAATCCGCCCGTCGCTTCCGACGCCGTAATTGGATGATGCTTTCTTTGCCGCCCGCGCGAACAGGCTTCCGCATGCCTCAACGGACAGATTGCCCGCCATACAGTGGATCGTAATTGTGTCAATCGCATGATTTCTGTTGATCGTCTTATTTGGACTGATTCTCCGATAGGACACTAACGCCGAATTACTCATCTTCTGCATCCCCGCTTTCCGTCTTTTTCTTAAGCACTTCGATCGCCCTGACAACGACCTTCGGTACGGGCGCGCCCATCAGACCGGCGTTTTCGATGATCGAGATTGTCTCATTTGTTATAAACGCGATCACAACCGCATCTCGGATAAAACTGCTTCCCATTACGAGATCAAGCCGACATGCAACCAGCACGATCAGTAACGACATACCTTTCCGGCATAGTCCTTTCCATCCCGCAAGGCTTTCCAGTGCCCCACTTTCCGTCTTTGCTGACTTATGAAACACGCCTGCAACGATCAGTCCGGTCAGGTAGTCAGCCCCCATGAAAATCATCAGCGTGGTCAGCGCTGCATTCCACCCTCCAAACAGAGACGCAACAGCGCTTCCGATCACTCCGATTCCTGTACAGATTCCTTCTTTCATTTGTCCTCATCCTTTCCTTAATAATGATTGTTTGATTATCTCACCCTTACCACAAGCGGTACCGCGGCTTCTCTTCCTTAAAAAACCAGTACCGCAGGTAATCATCCAGTATGATTCCTGCTGCCGCGAGCGGCACCCACAGCAGCATATACGGCAGACATATCTGACCCAACACGTTAAACGGGACCTGTGAGTAGTCCCACACGTCCCATTTCAACCACCTATTAACAATGCACCCTGTCATAAATTCCGCCGCCGTGATAAATGCCGTTACCCGGATGATCTGCTTCCACAGCGGGTAATCCCATTCCACGTATTCGTTCTGTATTCCCGCATAAAAAAAGCACAGTCCGCCAAGCAGGAACATCGTCCAGTGGCTGTAACCGCGCCATATCACTTCGATCAGCACATAAATCAAGCCGCCAATGCCAAACAGCATCAACGGCTTAATCTTCCGCATCTGTGCCTCCTGCTGCCATTGCCGACAGCATGTCCCGCAGCGGCTCCGACTGGTATTCCGGCGGAATCTCCATTCCGTAATATACGGTATTTACTTCGTCCTTATTGTCCAGTGACCGGATATAGATGCGCAAATCACGGTAATAGGTAACGTGGTAGGTCACATACTGCATAGCTGCGGTTACGATCAGCGCCATGTCCGCATTACTGTAGTATCTGCAAGGCTGTGTCTGATCTGATGTATGCCACGGGATGTTGTCCACCCCCTGCACTACCTGCGTCTGCAATCCCATCAGGCTTGTCTGATCCTGTTCCGACAGCGTAAAATGTTCCTGCGTACCGTCGAAAAGTGTGACCTGTACGCCGGACTGAATCACGGACTGCTGCATCAGGTTCATTTCTGTAATTTTCTGCTCCTGTACCTCTTCCAAAGTCGGGACATACGGTTCCGGTGCAAACTCTTCCGGATCCGGCAGCTGCGGCGCGGTATATACGCTTCCGTCATTCGACAGTTGATAACCGTTATACCTCGCTGTTTCATTGTCGTTCCGATAGATTGTCGTAAAGCCCGTATAGCTGTCCCCTCCGATGTCCTGTAGCATCTCTGCATCTAAGTAAAGTGTAAAGCCACTCGTATTGACAACCAGCTCGGTGTTTGTCGGAAATCGCAACGTGACAATGGTACCGCCCTGTGGGATTACCGTGCATTGTACCGGGCTTTCTCTTTCTGAATCACTATCATTGAATTTGATATACATGTTTTTCCCCCTTCTGTTATTGTTTTCTCCCCGTAAATGTATTAGTTACCGGTATGCCACTACCCTATGAGTTAAAAAACCGTGCAGTAAACGTCGCAGACCACGACCACTCTGTACTCGTATTAAAACTGCAGCTTGCAGTAACAGTAATATCATTATTTGTTTCGCCTCTGTGATATGTTCCTGTTCCTGTACTGTTTTTACTGCCGCCTGATCCACTTATACCATCTGAGCAGCTTACAATGCATGTGTCGTAAAATTTTGACATGATGCTCCAAGGGATTGTCGCGCTTACGGATGCGTGCGGCTGTCTTCCTGCGTTAATTGTTCCGTTCCTTCCGGCATTTCCCCTGATTGTCATTACATACTCTTCCGGAAGGTCTTTCACTCTCCCACCGACCAAACCGCATCTAAAATATGCCATATCAGCTCACCCTCACTTTCACATTGACCGTCTCCTCCTGCACATCGAATGTCAGTGTTAGCGTATTCCCGCTCTGTGCTATTGCAGACGGAGTTATCTCTGCATTGTCTGTGTAGATGTCGATCAGGCTGTCATCCGTGATCGCACTATTCGTGAATGTCAGCGTCGTTGCACCCGCCGCGAGGGTATCGGTCATGATCATCCCTGCTGCCTCTTTCAACGCAAGCGCACCGGCAACGTATCCCTGCTGGGTGTTTGCGCGGACTGCCGCCAAACTGTCGATTGCCTGCTGCCATGTCCCGTCTCCCCGCAGGTACTTTCCCTGCGTACCTTTTGCAGGCGCCGGAACAAGACCGTGTGTACCTGCTGCCGATGCTGTCGCTCCGGTCATGTCCGCATATGTTGTATTCGGCGGTGTCTGCCATGTCCCGTCTCCACGCAGGTACTTTCCCTGCGCACCTTTTGCAGGAGCCGGAACAAGACCGTGTGTGCCTGCTGCCGATGCTGTCGCTCCGGTCATGTCCGCATATGTTGTATTCGGCGGTGTCTGCCATGTCCCGTCTCCGCGCAAATACTTCGTCTGTTTTCCTGCTCCCGGTGCAGGCACATACCCTGCCGCTCCCGCCGTTTCCGCTGTCGCTCCAACCATGTCCGAAAAAACAGCCCCGGCAGGTACATCTGATTTTACGGTATGATTTCCTAACTGCGCCCTGACTGATTGGATTTCCGTCTGTACCGCCTGTATATCCTTATATGTGGCAATTCCCGCCGGAGTGACCTCTAATGACACGCTTTCCGCGTTACCCACTGTCGTAACTAAGGTGAGAATGATACCTGATAACGTTACTCCGTTATATGCCGGCATATAACAACAGCCTGAAAGTTCTTTGGCAACCGCATAAAGAATTTCCCCCTCATCAGGATCAACTGCATATAACCCCAATGCCCGCATATGATACCCTTCCATCAGATCAGCATTCGTAAACGCCGCTTCGACTTCGATCGCGGTCTCGTTTGTTCGGGATACCCCTGAAATCACACTTGTCTGCTTCACATCTGAAAGAGTATCCAGTCCCTGAAGCTGCATCTCATCATACGTTGCGCTTGACGTCGATACCTTCGTAAATCTGATATTGCTGCTCCCTGCAATCATCTTTGCAAGCAGCGCCTGCCCTGTGTCTGTAATAACCAACTTCGAAAATTCTGCCACTATGCCTTGCCTCCTTTATCCGTTTGTTTCATTTCAAAGATTTCAGATATAACCGTGCCTGATCCAACCGAGCTGAAGCCATTCACACGAAACTGTCCGCTAAAATCATTTGAAACCATACTCTGCTCTACACAGCACACATTTCCTGCAACATGAGCAGTTCCGGTTGATCTGCAAATAATCTGATTCTCCAAGACCACTACCATGTTGCATGGCACCATGTCGTCCATGATTCGTTCCAGTTCCTCTATCTGCCCGAACATCCCTAAGTGTGTCATGATCTCGATACGGTAATTATCATATTCTTTCGTTATGGTAAAATCTGTTTCTCCGCACAATACAGTCAGCTTTTTGATCAGCATCTTCAACGTATACGGAACCATATCGAACCATCTGCTCATGATTTTAGCGCGGCGGCTTTCAATGGTGTCCTCTATTGATGGCAGGATCTTCATGATTCTTTCTAATCTTGCAATCCCATACTCATCAGCTGACTCAATGAACTCGTTATGCAAGGCCCTTTCTGCTGCTCTCCATACCAGTACAAACTCAGGGTCTTCCGCTTTCAAAGCCTCGTTCAGTTCTTTATATTCCTGCAAAAACTGCGGTAGATATGAAACAAGATCAACTTCCCTGATCATGTGATCACACCCCCCGGCACCGGTATCTCATCCCTGTCCAAGATCACATTTTCAGACTTACCGTTTATTTCCGTATCTCCAACATCGATGATTCCATCCATATTCAGGATCCGGTTCTCTATCTGACTGATACGAACCACAAGCCGCGTGGATTCCGCCCATGCTTTGCGCAATTCGAGCAGATACTCAGAAACAGCATTTTCTATCGAATCCTTTAAGTTCGCCCAGCTATACCCTTCATCAAAAACGATATTGGTTCTCACGGTCACACTGCGGGATTTCACACTTTCTACAGTTACTACGTGCCCGATCGGGGCAAACCCGTACCCCTCCCCTGTGTGTTCATCCGGATCGATTGTCTGTTTGACCGATTGGAGCAGCGCATCAGAAGCTTGCTCGAAATCCGAGTTTAAGATCGTCAAAAGCACCGTCCCGCCGGTCGTCAGTTTTTTCTCTGACGCAGCCGTATAAATTGTGGAAAGCCAAAGCGCGACTTCTTCGTCCAGCATTCCGATCATTCCCTCATACCAAGCCATTACTTTTGCAGAAGGTACCATATCTGCGGGGCGAAGATCACTGTTCCAGACTCTTGTAACTTTCACACCGCCAACACCCGGAATTGCATTCGTTTTCTCCATATAATCCCGTACATTGCCGCCGAATGCTTTTTCGTCAAACGACCCAAAATAGCGCTTCCGAAGGTCTTCGGTCTCTTCTTCATCCTCACCCGGTATCAAAACCTCCGTAAGCTCCGCGGTTTCCAGTCCGGCTATGTACTCGATTGGAACAATCACTCCTAATTGCTGGTTGCCAACCGTCCCCGGTGATTCACATTGCACCTGATATTCACCGTCTGTAATCTTTTCAATTACGGTATAGTTTACCGCGCCGATATTAAACCGCTTCCCGGTCACCTCCGCGCTGGCCGGTGTGAACCTTCCTTTCAGCACAGCTTTTGTTGCCGGATATGGCGTAATTCCCCTTTCCCGGCATCTCCTGATCAGAAACTCTCTTGATGCAGTATCCCCGTATGCTTCCTGTAAAATCCCGTCTAATTCGAGATATAATACTTGAAGCTCGACGGCTGTTGGAGAATGTGCATCAAAGATGACAGAACCTTCCCGCTTGTCGAATTTATCCGGTACCCGATTCAGCATCCGTTCAAGGATAACGTCATAGGTTATTCCTTCATACATCAGATATCCACCACCTTTCCCATTGTCACATCCCCATACACCGTATGCGCAGTAAACTTCACATGCACCGCCCTCCTGACCGATGTGTCAAACTCGAAACCATCTACGCTCTGTATCCTGTCATCCCAAGTCAGCGCCTCCGTGATCCTTCGTTCCAGTTCCGGACATACATATGACAACGGCTCACCATACAGATCACGCAGTTCAATCCCGTAATTCCATGAGTACATGATGTACTGGTAGCGCTCCGTGGATAATATCTTGTAAATGACCTGCTCCATTGCCTGCCTGCCGTCTATGTGTCCCCTGATCGTCTCATTCGCCGGATTCATCTGATAAGTACGGGTTGGCTGCTCCCCTATCTCAAAATCCTGCAAAGGTAAGTTACTCTCAGGTATCATACGACCCGATCCGCCACAATGTATTTTTGCCCGCCCTGCTGCCGCAGTAAAACGACCTCATCACCAACAGCCAACCCATTGTATACGGTGACTTCTACATTACCGATCGCATGCGTATGTGACGGACTAAGAGGCAGCGTATGCGTCTCTGACAATTCTCCCTCATAGCAGTAGTCCTGCACATTCCCTCCGCTGACAAGAACCTTATAATCCGTCACATTCCGCGTAAGGACAAGCTGATGCTTTCCTAATGTCATTTTCTGCTCCACACAGATTTGCAGCGGAGAAACACCCGTTACCTTTCCGAAACAGATTTTAACAGGTTTCTCCGCTTCCACCGCCTCCACCGCAGTCCGCTTTATCGCTTTCATCAGCGCTATTACATCAGGCAATAAATTCACCTCCCCTTAAAGTAAGATCCATCACATGTTCGTTCAATTTGAACGTATGTTTCACTTTCTCGACCAGCATAAAATTCTTCACACACATATCACCCAAATCGAGATTAACGATCAACAGGCTTCCGGCCCTGACCCGCACATCCCCAAACGCGTTCGTGATCCTTAGATTTTTCGTTTTGGTATTATACAGTCTTAAGAGCGCATCCGCCTTTGCCTGTCCGTTCTCACCGCTTTGCAGCGTATCAAAATGCTGCAGGATGCCCCACCGGTTCATATGCTCCGAATCTTGCGCAATATAGACCTCACGCTTTCCCGTATCCTCGTTTTCATAGATCAGTTTCACCTTGTTGTAAGTGTCCCCGTCAATACTGGACGAATACTCGAAGTTTTCTCCGGTTTCCTCATCAACCATCAAGTATCTGCCCTGTTCTCCCACACGCATGGAAGCAATATTCTTTAACGTCAGTTTCCCGAAGTCATCATACAGGACATACATTTCCTTTGTATTTTGCAGCGTCAGGTCAAGTGCGTTTTCTATCATATCAAACAAGGATGTGTTATCTTCCACTCTCGAAGCGATCACATAACCTGTTTCCTCCAGTTCTCCAACGTTCAGGGAAAAATCCGCCGCAAGCATATGAACAAATTGCGAAGCAGTCAGGTTTTCGTATACATAGGTATCCTTATTATTCAGGTACCGGAGCTGGTCGTAAGCCGTTACTTCGATCACCTGACCTTTATCCCGCTTCATTGTAAAAACAAAACCGAAGAAAACCGGTTCTCCGTCTACTTTCAGACGGACTGCCATCCCTTCCCCAATATTAAGAACAGGGTCGTTCACCACCTTAAATGTCAGCTTTCCCGGCGCGCTTCTTCTTTCCGTACTCCACTCAATGCCTTCTTCCACCACTGGCAGGTATGCTTTTGTTCCAACATGGTCCGAAATTAAAAGCTCTACATTCATTATCTTTCCTCTTCACTACCGCATGCTGATCTGGGAAATCCTTGATCCTGCCGCACCGCCCGAAAAGCCTTTCGCGTTTTCCGTTGTCTTCCCGCTCCTCGTCCTTGCTGAAGCGGTTACCAATACCGCCGTTTCCGCAGACGGAATGATCAGCTCCTGCCCCGGATAAATTCTGTTTGGGTTCCCGCCGATCACATCTTTGTTCGCTTCATAAATCGCAATGTATTTTGCCCCATCCCCGTAAAACTTCCGCGCAATGGTATAAAGGCAGTCCCCTTTTACGACAATATACGTCTGCGGCGTTTCCGGCGCCGGACCTGACTCCGCCGCACGCGTCTCCGTTACCGACGCCGAAGCAGTCCCGTCCGCCGTCTCCGCACTTTTGATACTGACCATCTTGGTTCCGTAATCCCGGTATTGTTTCAGCTTGATCTTCACCATCAGATCAAATCCGTCTTTTGCCTGCTCTGTAACACCATAGTTTTCCATTGATACTTTCATGTTTGTTGAAAAAAGGACCCGACCCGTCGGTAAGGTCCTTGAAACAATGAACTGAAACGGCTTCCTGCCCGTCTTTAGCTGCTCAAAATAATCCAAATAATAAGCCGCTTCCCGGAAGCCTGACGGATAAACCGCAAACGGATATCTCGTCTGCGGAATCCTGCACTCAAACTCGATATCCGTAAGCGCTGCTATTTTCAGGATGTTGACTTCCCCGTCATTGATCAGGGTGACTGTTTTATTCGCGTTGTTAATCTTTACCTGCAATTTTTCGGGTGCAACCGGCAGCTGACACTTATTCAGATAGAAATCATATCCATTTTTACCCATTAGTCGTGCACTCCCTCCGCTATCATGTCAACCGCCTCGTTGACCGCATCTGTCAGACCCGTAACTACTCCGTCCAAATCCATCTTCCCCGAAATATTGTTGTGGTTTGTCTGCTCAATCACGATCTCCGCAGTCGTGAACCGGTTTACTGCTTCCTGTTCGGCAATGTCGCGCAGGTATTTCAGATCTTCCTCCGTAACAGCCACCGCGTCCCGGATGTCCCCTGTGCTCTCGACAAGCTCCTCTACACCCCCTGTGAGTCCTGCACCATAACTGCTCAGGTCTGCGTAATCGGCCGCATCCGGAATGTTACTGCCATCCGTGCCGAACAGATTCATATTTGCAATCGCATTTTCTATATCCTCACCCAAGGAATAACCCGCATCCCACGCATCCCCATAATCGACGGTTTCCATCTTAAGGAACTCAGGGTTTACTGTCTGCACATACTCCGTATAACGGTCACCGTAATTTTCCTCAAACCACGTATTCATATTTCCGCGGATTCTTGCAATATCATCTGCATAGTCAACCATGCCAAATGTGATCCACGACAAAGCCTCCAACGCGCCTTCTACCACGCCCAGTATCGCATCACCCATCCCAATAACCAGTCCCACAACCGCAGCCACCGGATCATTAAATACATTTCCTAAAAAGTTGGCAAATGATGCAAACGCATTCCACAATCCGTACACCACATCCACCGACATATTCCATAGCGTGATGAACAGATTCGTGATATGCGCAACCGCTACGCTGAGGATTCCGCATATAATACCGGTTGCCGAATAGGTCGAACCCGTCAGCTTATTGATTGCCGCTATGACAGCATAAAAAATTGCGATAATGGCAATCATCCCGATAATGATCCATGAAATCGGACATGCTGCAAGCGCCGCATTTAATCCGTTCTGCGCGACCATCAGCGCAAATGTCTGGGCTGTCTGTATCACTGTCTGCGCAACATGAGCCGCCTTCGCCACAACATCCTTCATTGTGGTCAGCCATCCGATACCCATGACAGCGTTATATACCACCAGTGCCGCTATGATTCCCCATACAATCGGTTCTATGATCGACCAGTTATCCGCCACGAAGCCGCCTATCGCGGCTATCAGGTCAAAGATATCCATTACAATGCCGGCAAATCTCACGACTGCCGCAATCGCTGTGGATACAAACATCTGAAACGCCGCGCTGTTCGCAAATCCGTTCAGGCGCTGAAGAACCGGCTGAAATGCCATCAATGCCTGATTCTGAAAGGACGTCCATATCTGCGAGAATGTTTTCGGCATCTGCTCAAATTTCGCATTCGTTTCCTCTGCCGCCGCAAACATGGACGCCTTTACAATCTCTGCCGTGATCTGTCCCTCCGCTGCCATGTCTTTTAACTGTCCTTTCGGAACGCCCATATAATCCGCAATCGCCTGTATGATGTTCGGCGCCTGCTCCATAATACTGTTGAACTCTTCACCCCGGAGTATCCCCGATCCCATCGCCTGTGTCAGCTGGAGCATGGCGGCGTCAATACCTGCCGTCTCTGTTCCGGCAATCGTGAACTGCTTATTCACCTGTTCCATGAAGGCAATGATTTCTTCCGAACTGCTGAACGCATCACCCGCCATCATACCTAATTTGGAAACGGCATCGGCGGTTGCCTGATAGCTGCCCCTTGACCGCTCCGCCGAAAGAAAGATCATATTCTGCAATTCCTGCGTGGTCTGCAATCCGTCATTCATCAAGTTCAGGCGGGCGGTCGTCGCTGTCATCTGATCAGACAGGTCCAGCGCCGCCGTGACCGTCTGTATGGTTGCATAAGCTGCGACGGCGCCCTTGATCTTCCCCATCAGATTTCCCGTACTGTCCGCGCCTTCCTGTATCTCCCTGTTAAACAGCCCCTGCCTTCGTGTGTTCTCGTCGATTGCAGCTCCCGTGTTCTGCATGGCAGCGTTCATTTCCTGCACCGCGATCGTCGCCTGATCGATCGACCTTCTTGCCGCTTCCAGCGATGTCGTATCAACCGAGGTATTCATGCTCTGACTCATATCTTCCATTGCAGAACATGCCAGATTCACCGAATCGATCACATGATACAGAATCCCGGAAAAGCTGTCCTGCAGTTCAATCGCTGTCCTGATCGTAGCCATGCATATCACCTCCTTTTTGACTGCCTCTCAATCCGCTGCTTTTCCTTCTTGTCAGCTTCCATTTTTTTCTTTATTGACGCAACGGTAAACGCCTTCTCCCGCTCCTCCATGTTGAGAAACTCTGACGGACGTATGTGAAGCTTCATTAGCGCATAGTACGCAAAATTTGCTTCCCAATCTCCGTCCTCGATCAGTTTTTTGCCTCGTCCACCTTTTCTTCAAAAGAAACATCGAATCCCTGAAACTTCTGAACGAACGATGCCAAATCGTTGTACTCTCCCGGATCATCGACCATTGCCATCAGCAGATCCTCCGGCTTTGTCACACCGTAGGAATCCTGCAGTTCCGCATCAAACAGATCCGGGCATACCACAGATGCCGCGATCATTTTCTGCACATAAAGAGACGATTTTAACTTCTGGCGGTACATGTTCGGTTTTCCCGTGACCGGCACTTCAAACGTACAGTCCTCCCGGATCTCCTCATTCTCCTTCGACGTGATATGCTTGAACTCCCAGTCAAGCGGCCTCCCGTTCTCATCACATAACGATCTTGTGACCGGATGCTTTGTGTTCTCTTTTACGATCTTGTTTGCTTTCATGAATTTTGCAAATTGTGACATTTTTATTTTCCTCCCTTCTCTTTTTTTAGTTTGTTAAAAAGCCGTCCAAATCCTTAAACATTTCCGGCATCTTGAAATCTTCAAACGTGAAATCCATATCCTCATCCAGATATTCGCCATCCGCGTCCAGTTTTGCCAGAATACCGCCGTCGATATTGCAGTCTATCAGGACGATCGTCTGCCGCCCTGCTGCCGAAGAAGGATCTTCATTGGAAATCTGCATTTCGAAATAAACATCCTCTCCCGTTTCTTTGTAGTGCAGCATCATCTGCCGGAAAACAGACGTGTTATAGTGGAATGTAGCCGAACCGGTCCCTTTCCATCCGGTCGCTTTGTTTCCTTTCCCCGTTTTTCCAAGGATTGGGATCTGCGTCTTGGTCTTTTCAAACTTCGCCTCGACCTTGATCGCCTGCATGAAATTGTAGCGGCGCGTGCCGATCGTGACATAGCACTCCGCCAGCGCCGCTGAAAGCGTATCTTTTGATTTGATCATAACATTATCGCTCATTTGGGTTCTCCTTCCGTTTACGCGACTGTGACGGTCATATACAACCGGCTCATGGAATTTACAACCGTTACCGCATCCGTGACTACGACGGACTTTTTGGTGCTTCCCTGCTCAATGGTTACATCCGTATCGTGAAAATCTTCGATTGCCCTGATTTCCTGCAGCTTCTCATGATGCTTTACGATATCGGACCACAGCGAAACACGTCCCGCCTTATCGTTCGGGACAACGCCCAAGTATTTCGTGTCGAACATGACCGCAATATCATTTGCGATCTGATCGATCACACGCACCGTCTGGTTATCTTTGAAAATTTCCCCTTGCGCATCAGATGTCGTAACCATCGTGTTAATGTCTTCTAAGACGCGGATATCCGCACCTACCTTGTGAAGTGCAAATTCACCGCTCCTGATCGCTTTCTTCAGGTCATTCTGCGTATAATCCGCTTCGACCGTAAATCCCCCGCTGTAAATGCGGTTCTGATTGCTTTTGTTTACCGCACAGCCCGCAGAAAGACCAGTCACCCAGTAGACAAGCGCTGCTTCGCTCCATCCGCTGTCAAGCACCTTGTTCTTTACACTGATCGTACCGTAGAAATCCGCTTTCGCATAATCATAGAGCACAAGCTGAAACTTGACGCCAGCCTCATCACGCATGCGCCTGACAAAAGCATCAAACAGCCCTTTTGTTGTGTCGTCCGTGACAACAACACCCATCACGTTATAGGTATAGGACTCGATCTTGTTCAGGTACGTCTGATAGGCGGTACCGTCAACCGTGCCATTCTCTCCGCCGGTAAGCGGTTTTGCCGCCGTGACTGTCAGCTCTGCCGACGGCTTGAACACCACAAAATCATTTGCACGCAGACCATCCGCTCCCGCAACGGTCTGCTCGTCCACAACCACTGTATCAAGCACCGTTTTTACGTCAAACAAGGCGTCATCATCCGCATTCTCCTGCACGATGATCTTTAAGTCGTTTCCGCGCACGCCGCAGTATCGCGCCTCCGCAATGTCATTTTCCGCCTTTCTACCACCCGAAGTCAGTTTGTACGCATACAGTGTCCGTGCATTTGCAAACAGATCTCGCAGCCCCTTCATTTTTTCATGTGTGCAGTCGTAACCAAATACTTTCAGGCTGTTCTCCCGGAAATCGCCGTCAGTTACCTCAAACACCTCGCCATCCGCGCCCCAGTCCAATTCAAGGGGCATTGTGGCAATACCCCTCTCGGATAATGCCGCATTTGCAGACCCTGCTGACACAAAATTGATATATGCGCCCGGCAGCTCTTTATTCTGCGTCGTAAAACTTCCACCGCCTAATGCCATCTCAGTTCACCTGTCCTTTCATGTACGTCTCGATCATCTTCTCCACGGCTTCCGCCGTATACTGTTTATCAGGGTCAAGAAGCGCATTCACGATATCCTTCCTTCCCTGAAACCGCCTTGCCGCAAGAAGCTGCTGCTTTGAAAACTTCCGTTCCTTTTTAAGCGCCCTGCCTTCCGCAGAACTGCCTTTTTCTTTTACCGCCATATCCATCACCTACCCTTTCGCGGTAACATTTCCGGTCACCTTCTCCATTGCGCCGTCATTCCCCTGCTGCCGGATCAGGAACATGTCATAATTCACATAAAAGTTCATGATCCCGTTATCAGCCTCATAGTCATAGTTCATCTTTGTTCCCATGACCGGCTTATCCTCACCCTTTACCATGATCCATTCCAGACACCGGTACATTCTCGCTGCGACACCGTTACACTCACGCCGCTTCTCGCTGCTTTCCGGGAAATACTGGATGCAGATCTGATTGGTACAAAAATACCTTCTTCCCATAAAACGCTTATTGGCCGGATTCAGGCAGGATATAAAAAAGCAGGGTTCTTCCAAGCCCTGTTCGATTTCCTCCATATGGATTTCATACCTGTCCCCAAATTCTTTGTTCAGCGCTACGCTGACCGCTTCAATGATTGTATTGATCATCTCATGGTTGCCTCCAAGTATTTTTTGATCCTGTTTTCAAGTACCTTTGGTGCGATCCGTTCCAGCTCCTGTTCCGATATGGTCATCATAAACCTGCCCCTGACCCATCCCTTATGGTTTGCCGTCCGGTGTCCGTGTTCCACATAGCTCGCGTATTCGACCGGATTGATGAGGTCGATTCTGTATGTATCACCTGCACGGCTTACCTGCAACCCGTTCGCATATTCCAGTATCTCCTCTCTGCTCGGCTTTCCTTTCCCGCTTTTCGCCTCTTCCTGCGTCGCAGAAACCCACCCACGTATGAGAGTACCGCCGTTTTTCCCGCTTGGTGTCACCCTTTTCTTATAGACTTCACCCTTTTTATGCTTCTTTGAATTGCGTTTAGCCGTCACTTCAACCTCACGCGAATAATCACCTCTCGGTGTTTTTTCAATGACCAGCCGCAGCAATCGACCGGCAAGATTCTTCGCACACGCCTCCACAAAGGCTTTCTCTGTCTTTTGCAGGTTTTCCAACTGCTTCTGAAACTCCCTCATGCCCTTGCAGTCGAATTTTCCCATTTTTCCCATGCTCACGCCCACCTTTCAAATAATTCCAAAATGATCTCCTGATGGGTCGGATACACCGCCGGAATGCCGCTTGCTGTATAATCCGTCGTCACGCCGTCCTGCGTCACTGTGACCTTTGATCCCGCCCTGATCGTTATGTCAGTAGATACGAACAGTTTCGTGACCTGCGTGACTGCGGCAGCCGAGTCTGTCTGATTCGCTGATTTGAGCGTCTCGTATGACAGCTTACACGGTTGGTTCTCTAAAACTACCACCGGCTCTTTCTTCGTCAGCTTTGACTCTTTATCTTTTACCTTTTTCATTTCCGTGACCGTCACAGAACCCGAATATCCCGCTTCCACCGCCTTCCTTGCGGCTTCCTGTGCCGCCCTGACCGCGCTTACCATCGGATTCTCCGAAACGCGGAAAACTGATCTTTCCCGCATGATAACAGATAATTGATAAAAGATGTCAGCCTCTGTTCCGGCGTCAGACTGCCTTCGCCGACTGCAAACACCGTGTTGGTGTCGCCAATCTGAATCTGCTTTACCGCATAATCCAAATCAAGCCCTTCCATGTCAGCCGGTGCAAATGTCTTCTTTGAAAAAAGAAATTCGCCTGCTGCCATGTCAACCGCTGTCTTTTCCAGTCCTTCCGGCACTTCCTGACAATTCACCTCATTTTTGACCGTGCTGCGCACTTTCTCGACACAGAAGGTCAGGGCGGCTTTATCTTCCGCCCTGATCTCGTATCCGAACATTTTGAGTCTCTTCTCAACCGCCTTTGCATCAAACACAGGCAACGCTCCTTTCCGGTCATCCCCTCGAAATGATACGCGCGATCGGGATTGCTTTATGGTTGATATAACTGCGTTCTTCTTCTTTGGTTTCTCCGGAATGTACCAATGACCAGTTCTTTCCGTTCTTCAACTCAGCATCCGTAGGAGATAATGTTTTCTGTTCCTTTTTCTCATAAGAAATTCCGAACGGCGAAAACGTCTCCCGGCGGCGTGTATACAGTGTATCTTCCCCGCCGTTATGCGCGGGATTCCGATTCATCTCGTACGGCACCTTTGCGCCGATGTCCTCATACGTGATCGCACCGTCTCCCATGATGTAAGTGGTATATTCCGTATAGGATTCTACATAGACCACATGGTCCCCGACTTTCGGATTTTTATAACTATCCGACGCCGGTGTTACATCCGCCAGCTTGATCTGCTTTCCTGCGACGACCGCGGCTACGTCATCCGCTACCACTTCCAACGCTCCAGTATCCGTCGCCTTCGCTTTCACATAAAATCCTTCCCGCTCCGCCGTCGGCATTTCATCGTCAACAACGACCAGCTTCCCATTCCATGTATACAGCTCAAGTTCCCGCTGCATGCCATCTTTGTCAGTGTATTTCAGATGGCTCACAAGGTTCAGGTTTTCCAAATTTGTGGAAACATTCGAATGCATGAACACCAACGTAAACTTTTTCTTGTTTGCGCCGCATGCCTGATTCGACGCGCTGTTTACCGTGGTCGCCGACATGTTGCCTTCAACCTTCCCGGTAATGTCATATGTGTGCTTTTCCACAAACTCTTTGTTTTTCGTGCCGGTCATCGCAAAAACGCCGCTTAAAATCGCAAGAATCAGATTTTGATCCACGTTGTCCCAGAACTCCCCTACCTGCGCCGCAACGTTATCCATAAAATCAACGCCGCCGGTAATGTCATATGAAAAATCCTTTTCGATCCAAGCCTTTGCACGCCCGATCACAACAACGCCCTGCTCGAATGTCTTCGTGCTGGTTGCCGTAATATCCGTCTCACCGTCATAATTGACCACATCACCGTCCAACAGGCCTCTCATTGCAAGTTTCGCGTACGCCGTGCCGTTTTGACTGGTGAATACCTCTTTGAATTCAGGATTTTTTGCCAGCGCACGGGATTTCTTGATCTCGTTCATCTTCAGGTTGGGTACTCTCCCGACCTTATATTTGAACGCCTGCGGGTTAAAACTTTTTGAATCAAACTTCGCCATGTCTTTCTACCTCTTCCTTCCTGTTGTTATTCTTCCAATGTTGCGTTGGGATTCTCGTTCAGATAAGCACAGAGCTCGTCATAGGTCATCTTCGATGTATCCGTCTCCGCTCCCGGTACCTGCTGCGCTGATACGCCCGGTTGGAACCCTTTGAATCTCTGCTGTGTCTGCTTCGCCGTGTCGAAAAGAAATTTCGTATCTTCCGCCGCGGACAGTTTGTCGATCTGTTCCTGTAAGCCCTTGACGTTTCCGTCCTTATCAAGCTTCGCGTCAGTCAGGTCCAGCAGCGCTTTAACTGCCTTGATGTTCTTTGCCTTCGCTCCGGTCAGCGCTTTCTCAACAGCAAAATCCACCTTCAACTGGTTCATTTCGGATTCATGGGACTCCCTGACCTTTGTGTTCTCAGCCTGCAGATCCGCGATCTGCTTCGTCAGCGCCTCATTATCTCCCGCTGATGCTTTCAGCGTTTCAAGCTGCTTGTCACGGTCGCTTACCTGCGTCTTTAAGCCTGAAACCTCTGTCTGCATATTCTTGATCTCGGCTGCGGACGCGCTTTTTGCATTCTCGATGTCCTCACCGTTGATCTTCATGATGCTGTCAATCTGCTCCTTGGAAATCCCTAAATCCTCTAACTGCTTTCTTGTCATAATGCTCCCATCCTTTCAAATACGTTTTTATACGGGGTTACTCCCACATGATTGTTTGGTCGTATCGGTTTTACGTCTTGACATACCCGACAAAAAAGCACCCTCTCGGATGCTCCTGCTGCCATTTAACCCATGACTTGGGGATAGTCTCAGGCCATCTGTCCTTTCTGCCTGTCCTGCGCGTACGTTGTCAGAGAACCGCAATAGGCACAATACAGATCGTCATCATCATAAACGCGGTGCCTGCACATAGATGTTTTGTTTTCGGAACAGACGTTTTTCTGCTTCTCCAACACTATTCCGCACTTTGTGCAATAGTTCTCTAACTCCGTGTATTCCCTTCGGCACTTCGGACATATCTTCATCACCACTTATTCCTCCTTTCTGCCAAACAATATTTTTGTAAGAAAAAAGCACCGACGATGACAGTACTTTTCCTTATTTTACTTGCATTTTTTTACAAACATGATATAAAATAATTAAGAAAAGGTCATTTCCCGTCCCCATTATCCCGATTCTCTGAATCGGTTGACTGGATGGATAGATGACCTTTTCTATTTTATGATTTCATTTTTAAGACTTGCATTTTTTCGCCGACAATGTATAATAATATTTAGGAAAAGAACCGTCCTCGAACCCCTTGTCCCATTCTTTGAATGGTTGACTGGTTCTATGAACGGTTCTTTTTATTTTCTCTCATACACCTTTATGACCTCCTCTCCTTTTATCAGGACAATCTTTTCCAAAAAACCAATTCTAGGTGAATAATACAAATTCTCTATCTGCCTCTCCACCTCCTCATCGCTCAGCGGACAATTTGAAATGTCTATGATAAAATTATCCGATTGTTTCCGCTTTTTCGAAATGAGACCATATATTACATTCTTTCCTCTTCCTGTTGGTGATTTCAGATCACTGATATGGACAAGACCACAAATTAATCTTGAAACGGACTGCTGACAATCCCGGCGCTTTGGTAGCGTCGGGATTTTTCCTGCTTTATTTACATTTTTACCCTTCAAAAAATTTTGGCTCGATGATATAATTTCATCTTGCTTTGAAGCGCACTTCATAGTTTATCCTAAATGATGAAAGGCGGATTTGAGATGTACTCGGCAAAAGAGGCGGCAGAAATGACTGGACTTACCACTGCAACTCTGCGTTACTACGAAAAGGAACAGTTACTTCCAGCGATTGAAAGAACGGAGCAAAGATATAGGCAATATTCCGATACGGATATTGAGTGGATAAACATGATACAATGCCTGCGCATGGCTAATGTACCTATCCGTTCTATTCGTGAGTATATCTTACTGTTGACACAGGGCGGAAAAACGATTTTACAACGCCGCCTTATGGTGCAAGAGTACATTGATGATCTCCATAGCCAAATGGTAAATTTACAAAACGCTTTAGCGTTGACAGAGAAGAAATTGGTATTTTATGAAGAACTCTTGCAATCACCGTCTGCCCAAGATTTGACATATCTTGAAGAATGGAATTTGTTCAAGAGCAAGGGAGAAAGTTAGAGATGGATACAGTTTTAATCACTGGAACCACCAGTGGAATTGGAAAAGCATTTGCCGAAAAATTCGCCAGTATGGGGAACAACTTAGTCCTTGTTTCAAGAAACAGGGACAAACTCCAACAGCAGCAAATAGACCTACAATCACGCTATCAAGTTTCAGTTGAATACATTTCATGCGATTTAGCGGAAGTGGATGCAGTGGAAATGATTATGGAGAAAATCCACAGTTGGGGCCTATCTGTTGATGTTCTTGTAAACAATGCTGGCTTTAATGAAGCAGGGGGCTTTACGAATACCAGCCTCTCAAATGAGCTTGATATGATACAAGTCCATATCAAAGTATTGACCGCCTTAACGAAATCATTTTTACCTGGAATGATAAAACGTGGGTATGGACGTATCCTGAACATTGGGTCTACTGGATCTTATATGCCATGCCCTTATGATGCGGTTTATGCTGCTACAAAAGCCTATGTTCTCTCTTTCTCTAACGGACTTTACCAAGAACTAAAAGGTACTGGTGTCACAGTAACCTGTCTTTGCCCAGGTGCAACACAAACCCTATTTGCAGAAAAAGCAAATATCAATGACACTCTGCTTTTCAAATTTTTTGTGATGCAGCCAGAGGTTGTTGCCGCTATTGGTTACAACAATTTGCAAAAAGGAAAGCGGGTGGTTACTGCTGGCCTTTATAATAAATTACTTGTTCTTTCTGCTAAACTGCTTCCTGTATCAATTATCAATCCAATAGCCCAATGGATGATTAAGATGTAGACAAAATTCACGTTCTAAAATCAATACATTTTGTAACTGCCGCACGACGGCAAAAGAAAAAAAGCCGTCGTACAAGCAGGAGCATTGTCACGCCCGAAGCGGCGGCTTTGAGAAATCAGAGCCGCCGCTCTTTTGCATTTCGGCGGCAATAGGAGGATGCCGCCATGCGATTGCGAATAGATAGGCACTTGTCAAAAAAAGCCTGACCCCTGCAACAGCGCACTCCACCCAAGATTGCGAAAACAGTCGTTTCCAGTCTACCCATACCATCATCCCCTGCGCCCGAATAGCCTTGTGCTGTTCGGGCGCTTTTCTGTTTTTAGGCTGGCAATCCCATCCCCGGCCCCGGTGTCGCGGCCCGCCCTTCCTGTTCAGATTTCGCATTTCCCCAAATCTGAACAGGAGGACAACAAGATGGAAATTACCATCAAGCGATATAGTCGCAAAATGACCTACGAGGACGCCGCCACCCTTGAAGAATTTTGGGAACTGGCCAAGCGCACCGAGCGGAGCCTTGACCGGGAACAGAGGCGGCATTGGGATGGCCGCGAATGTGATGAGTACATAATCGCCGCCCAGGGCGTTCTGCCTTACTGCGCCACCCCGGAGGAACAGGTCTGCCAGCGGGAAACGCTGGAGGAAATTCTGGCGGTGCTGGCCCTCTGCACCAAGACCCAGCGAAAACGATTTCTGCTCTTTGCGCTGTACGATTACAGCTATGCGGAAATCGGAAAAATGTGCGGTTGCTCCAAGGGGGCCGTCTATGACAGCATTGAGGGCGTGCGGAAAAAGTTTTTCAAATTTTTTCGCTGACCTACCCAACGATCACCCCGGCATGATGGCTACAAGGTGAGGGGCAATCGCCCTATCACCGGGAGGGACAAGCTGCTCCGGCGGCTTGTCCCTCCTATGCCAAGGAGGTCACAGTGAACACCGTTATTTTTTGTGCCGGAAACCCCGTCTGTTTCCAACAGCGCACTTATACACCGTTCCGGTGTCGTGCGCCCTGCCGGGGGCGTTGCGTCCTTCGGACGCGATGGGGAGCTGCACTCCCCAAACCCCTTGCACACCCGCAGGAAAGAAACACCCGCTTTGCGTCTGTTCCTTTCCTGCGGGTCAGGTATCGTCAGTGCCAGATTGGCACTCACGCTAAAAACGCAAATCTGACGTTTTTAGGATTTTACCGGGGGAGCGTGTGAAATGGCGCTATCCAAAATCCCTCACATGACCTACCAGCAGTACCGTACAACCCGGAGGCTGGTGCATGAGTGTTGCAATTACGATTGCGGCAACTGCCTGCTCCTGGACAACGGCGAGGAATGTATCTGTCCGCAGAGTATCACCTACTCCCTGATCTGCAAATGGTTCCGCGCCGCTGTCCTTCCCCTGGACGCCGGCCTGTGCGCCGCATTGTTCCCGCCTTCCTCTGTCAGACGGCGGCACTGCCGGGAGTGCGGGAGGCCGTTTGCCCCGTCCAGGCACAACACTCTCTATTGCTCCACCTGTGCCGCAGAACGGGTGAAACGGAGCAAACGCACATGGGCCAGGAAAAACCGGGCTGATGTGTAGAAAAAGTACCCGCTGAAAACGCAGTAATA
>Ga0137306_101106_pt1 | contig 29639 bp, 31 predicted proteins | sample Inofroosms_March_FD_97187 | JGI IMG/M metagenome (GOLD analysis project Ga0137306, IMG submission 97187) | Mouse cecal microbial communities from Vienna, Austria - N-Acetylneuraminic and N-Acetylglucosamine D2O microcosms_March | ecosystem: Host-associated > Mammals > Digestive system > Large...
TCAGGTGGGTATGGTGAATTGTTACTGGACATCTCAATTTTACCACAAACCTGTGAGGAGTTGTTCTATTTTATTAAGGAAAAAGGCCTGATTTTATGCGGGCTGCAGCGTTTCGCAAACGCCTATTATAATTGTTAACTGAGAGGTGTTTATCTGTGGAAAAGAACCGGTATAAAGGAATTGTATGCATTGTCTGCTCAGCATTCTGCTTTGCCCTTATGAATGTATTTGTAAGGGCGGCAGGGGATCTGCCGTCTATGCAGAAGAGTTTTTTTAGAAATGTAGTTGCACTTGCCTTTGCCATTATAATTATGAAGAAAAATAGTATTCCCTTCCGGTGCAGAAGAAAGAATCTGAGGTATCTGCTGATCCGGTCGGTATGTGGCACATTGGGAATTTTGTGCAATTATTATGCCATCGATCATCTGGTGCTGTCGGACGCGTCGATGCTGAATAAAATGTCCCCGTTCTTTGCAGTAATCTTCGGCTTTTTGGTCCTGGGGGAACGAGTAGATATTCCGCAGGCATTGTGTGTGGCAGGGGCATTCCTCGGCAGCCTTCTGGTAATCAAGCCGACTTTTGCAAATATGGCGCTGGTGCCGTCCTTTATCGGACTGCTGGGCGGACTGGGAGCAGGAATTGCGTATACCTATGTGCGGAAAGCAACACTGAATGGAGAGAAGGGGCCGCTTGTCGTATGCTTCTTCTCTGCATTTTCCTGTCTGGCAACGCTGCCATTTCTTCTGTTTGACTATCATCCGATGACGGTACTGCAGCTTCTGTCGCTTTTGGGAGCAGGGGCGTCTGCGGCAGGAGGACAGTTTGCGATTACCGCGGCCTACAGCTATGCTCCGGCGAGAGAAATATCCGTGTACGATTATTCGCAGGTTATCTTTGCGGCGGGACTGGGGTTTGTGATATTCGGACAGATGCCGGACGGCTTAAGCTGGCTGGGGTATGCTGTGATCTGTACGATGGCGGTAGTGATGTTTCTGTATAATAATAGGAAAAGGGCGTGAAAGAATCCAGTGTGGATACATATGGATAGCAAATGTTCTGTTTGCAATTTGTTATGTATGCTGATATAATAAAATTATGGGAACCAGAGAGGAAAGCATGAAAAAGTATTATGCGGCATATATAGTTCTGATGCTGTCGGTGTTTTGCATTGGCAGCTGTCTTAGTGCATATCAAGGCGGTTTCTCGGAAACATTTACCATTTTTCTCTTTATTATAACGATTACGGAAGCTGGATGTCTGGATATGAAATCTAGGAAAATTCCGGATAAATGGAATGCTGTTATACTGGGAACAGCCCTGCTTTCCTGTGTGACTATGCCGGAGCCTGTACCAGTATCTCGTATTATAGGATTATTTTGTGTCAGTGTACCGTTTCTGATAGGGGCACTGCTGGTTCCGGGAAGCTTTGGCGGAGGCGATATTAAGCTGATGGCCGCGGGAGGGGTGTTTCTCGGATGGAAGGCAGCGCTTGCTTCGGCAGTCATAGGAATTTTTCTTGGAGGTATCTGGGCAGGCGGATGTTTGATCATGGGAGAGATAGAAAGAAAAGCATGTTTTCCGCTGGGGCCTTTTTTATGTCTGGGGATGGCGTTTGGAGTATATATTGGAAATCCACTGGCGGAATATTTTTTTAATTTATAAAAGCCGCGGATGCTGGACCGTTCTCCTGCTCTTTTTACTAGGAAAAGAGTTTCCTGTGAAGGAAGAGAGGCCTGCAGCTCTGCGGCTTATGGTATACTATGTGAGATTGTGTGAAATGCAGACTTATTCTGCCTGCACGCGGCAGGCGGATATTCTGTCCAGAGTGTTGAGAAACAATGCGGTTTCACTTTGGATCTGCTTTTTCTCGGCGGCAGTTTTCCTGTCATCCAGATAATTATCGTACATGACACATAGCATGGCGTAGGCAAATTCCCGGTTCTGGCTCCACTGGAACAGCATCCAGTTCATAGCATGTGAGCACCAGTATTTCTTTGGAATACCGCTGGATTCTAAGACCTTTATGTGGGTATCCGCTTCTTTCGCCAGCTCGGCAAGCTGCTTGGCGTGTTCTTCCTCTGGTTTCTTTCTGCCGGAAAGCTTCCGAATGACCGGGTTATGGCTGGACTTGGTGTCATTCAAGAGCTGGAATCCGGAAGCAACCAGCTCATTTAATTTATTGGCGGCCTCCCAGAAGGGGGCGAAATTCGGCGAAAGCGGCCCCCTGTATTCCGAACTGCCTGAATGTCCACCGGATGTTTCCCTGCGGATCGGATTGCGGATGCGCCGGTCATAAATCCTGCGCTGATCCGGGCTGCTTAGAACTTTGTATGCATACAGTACATTCTGGATATAGTTCGTTGTGTCATAGTTACTGTCTATGTTCGCATCCGGGTGCAGCTTCTTGACAAGAAAATTCTTGGCGCTGACAATCTCTTCTTCGGTGGCATCCATGGGAACGCCCAGTAAATCATAGTATGTACATTCTTTCATAAAAACTCCCCTTAATAAGCTGCGTATAAAACGCAGTGATATTCTTTCCCCTTCCACACATCATAAACTACTTTTCCGGGGAAATCAATAGGCGAAAAGTAACAAAAGACCTTGACATATATAGGTGGCCGATATATACTGTCGATAAGATATATAGATTATCGATATATGATCGGAGGTTGAAAAAATGGCTGTTGATAAAAGTCTGGTGTCGGGAAGTACGACGATGCTGCTTCTCCGCCTGTTATCGGAGAAGGACATGTACGGTTATGAGATGATTGAGACGCTGAGAGAGCGGTCAAGGAATGTGTTCGAGCTGAAAGCCGGAACCCTGTATCCGCTGCTGCACAGCTTGGAGGAAAAGGATGTGCTCAAGGTGTATGAGAAGGAGGCAGGCGGGAAGATACGGAAGTATTACAGCCTTACAAAAGAGGGGCACAGGCTTCTTGCGGAGAAGAAGGAGGAGTGGATGGCATATTCGGAAGCAATTTTGAGTGTGCTGAATATGGGAGATATGATACCGGGAGGTGTGCTATGAGGAAGAAGGAATATCTGGATATTGTACAGGAGCAGATCCGCTGCAAACTGGCAAGGGACGGTGTGAGAAGAGAGCTGGAGGGGCATATTGAGGATCAGGCCGGATGTTACCTGGCGCGGGGAATTGCCGCCTATGAAGCAGAAGAGATGGCTGTCCGGGATATGGGCGATCCGGTGGAAATCGGGAATGCAATGGATCTGATCCACCGGCCTAAGATGGCATGGAAGAGTATCGGGGTGATTATTGCGATCAGTCTGGCAGTTTTTATCCTGCAGTATATTCTGCGGAGCAGCATTCCAGAGGAGAAGGTATACTGGGTGTCATGGGTTCCGGGAGGAGCGCCCCGCTATCTGCTGATTCAGATTGCAGGCTGGGGAGTAATGACCGGGGTCTGTTATCTGGACTATACCAGAATCGGGAAATATGCGGTACGTTTTATGCTATTGGGATGTGCAGGAATCATTTTTTTGGGAATGTCTGCCATGACATCTGTAAATGGTGCGGCTTATTGGTTTTTTGCAGGGCAGGGTATTTCATTCCAGATGGTAATGTTTCTGTTTCCGCCGCTATATGGAGCAGTTTTATACCGATACCGCGGACAGGGATATCAGGGCGTGGCAGCAGGTATTCTGTGGATGCTTCCGTCTTTGCTCATAATGTGGAGTGAAAAAGCAGCATTGACAGCATTTATCATGGGAGTCAGCTATTTGGTGATGCTTTCTGTAACGATATGGAAAGACTGGTTTGTAGTTCCTAAAAAGATAACTATCATTTCTCTGTGGGCCGCTGCTGTGTTTTTATGGGAGTTTTGGATATATTATCTCAGGCATTGGGGCGCTCCCTATCAAATGGAGCGTATAGAGGCTGTTTCGGATCCGTATGGCGCGGGTGCTGGATATGCAGCGTCGGCAATGAAAACGATCATCTCTGGCAGCCGGCTTTTTGGAACAAAAGAGGGGTTTGCGGGAGATGTAGAAGGAATTGCATATACCGGAGATTATACCTTGAGTCTGATATGCGGATATTATGGAGTGTTAACTGCGGTAATTCTTGTAGTAAGCATATTGTTATTACTGCTGTATTTTCTCCATATGTCTTTTGGGCAGAGAAATCAGCTGGGGATGATTATGGGAATGGGCTGCAGTGTGGTATTTTTGGTGGAGTTTTTTCTATATATACTGGGAAATACCGGCCGTCTTCCGGGAGTGTCCTACTGCCCGTTTCTTGGATATGGAGGGACAGGAATGATGATCGATTATATATTAATGGGAATCCTGCTCAGCGTTTACCGGTATGAGCATGTGGCATCTGAGGTGAAAATAGAGAAACGGACATATGCAAAGCAGGAGGATTGATAAAGGAGATTAGAGTATGAAGCACTCACAAATTACCGATTGGTGCCATGAAATCATCCGCTCCCAGGTCATGGAGGGCGGAAATTGTATTGACGCGACGATGGGGAAAGGAAATGATACGCTGCTGCTGTGTAAGCTTGCAGGGACAGAAGGACATGTGACGGCATTTGACATACAGGAGGAAGCACTGGAATGTACAAGAGCCCTTCTTACAGAACAGGGAATGTGCGGACGGGCGGAGCTGATTCTGGACGGGCATGAGCATATGGCAGAATATGCAGAGCCGGAGTCTGTTGACTTGATCTGCTTTAATTTTGGTTATCTGCCGGGAGGGGATCATCGGATTGCAACGAGGCCGGATACCAGCATTCAGGGAATTAATGCAGGTTTGTCACTGTTAAAGCCCGCAGGAATGATGAGCCTGTGCATTTACAGTGGAGGGGATACAGGCTTTGAGGAGAAAGAAAGGATTCTGGAATATATTAAGAAACTGCCGTCTAAGGAGTATACAGTTATTGTAAATGAATATTACAATAGGAAAAATAATCCTCCGATGCCGGTATTTATATGGAAAAAAAGTTGAAATTTTCGCAACTTAATGCTTTAATTTGTGAAAGTGTTGTGTTATACTTAACTACGTGATTAGGATATAAGGATAATATCACGTACAGAAAGGATGAAAGAGATGTCAGAATCGAAGAAAGTGATTATGCTCGGAAATGAAGCGATTGCCAGAGGCGCGTATGAGGCGGGAGTGAAGGTATCTGCTGCATATCCGGGTACTCCGAGTACTGAGATTAGTGAATATCTGGTGCAATATAAAGATGACGTATACTGTGAGTGGTCTCCCAATGAGAAGGTTGCAGTGGAGGCAGCTGTAGGTGCTTCGCTGGCTGGGGCCAGAGCCATGTCCTGCATGAAGCATGTGGGCTTTAACGTAGCGGCAGACCCGGCTTACAGTGTTTCCTATATGGGTGTCAACGGCGGTCTGGTGATCGTAGTTGCGGATGATCCGGGACTTTACAGCTCCCAAAATGAGCAGGATACCAGAATGGTTGCCCGCGCGGCGAAGCTTCCGGTAGTGGAGCCCTCTGACAGCAGTGAGGCGAAGGAATTTCTGAAAATGGCGTTTGAGCTGAGCGAACAGTTTGACCGGCCGTTTGTTTACCGCACCACCACAAGACTGGCTCATTCTCAGGGAATCGTGGAGCTGCATGACCGTCAGGCTCCGGAGGATAAGCCGTATGAGAAGAATATTCGTAAGAATGTTATGATGCCGGGCAATGCGAAGCTCAGACATGTGGAGATCGAGAAGCGTAATGCGGAGCTTGCGGAGGCGGCCAACACGCTTCCGATGAACCGGGTGGAGATGAAGGATACGAGAATCGGCGTGATCACAAGCGGTATTCCTTATCAGTATGTAAAGGAGGCTCTGCCGGAGGCATCTGTCTGTAAGCTGGGATTGGTGAATCCGCTGCCAAAGAAGATGATTGAGGAATTTGCGGCGAAGGTGGATACACTTTATATTGTAGAGGAGCTGGATCCGGTAATTGAAGAGCAGGTAAGGGCATGGGGGATTCCGTGTATCGGAAAGGAAATCTTTACCGTACAGGGCGAATACAGCGCCAATATGCTCCGTCAGGCTGTTCTCGGAGAAAAGCTGGAGCTTCAGGCACCGGCCGAGGTGCCGGGAAGACCTCCGATTTTATGTCCGGGATGTCCTCACAGAAGTGTATACTATGTATTGAATAAGCTGAAAATGCATGCGGCGGGAGACATCGGCTGTTATACCTTGGGAGCCGTAGCGCCTCTTGGCGTGGTGGATACTACTATGTGCATGGGTTCGAGTATTTCGACGCTTCACGGCATGGAGAAGGCAAAGGGCAGGGAATATATGAAAAATTGGGTCGCAGTAATCGGCGATTCAACATTTTTACATACAGGCGTGAATTCTTTGATGAATATGGTATATAACCATGCATCCGGAACGGTTATGATCCTGGATAACTCTACCACAGGCATGACCGGTCATCAGGATCATGCGGCCACCGGAAAGACACTGATGGGAGAGGATACGTATGCAATCGATATTCCAGGGCTGTGCCGTGCAATGGGAGTTTTGAATGTAACGGTGGTGAATGCTTTCGACATCGATGAACTGGAGAAGGTAGTGAAGGAAGAGACCGCAAGGGATCAGGTATCTGTGATCATCACCAAGTCGCCATGTGTGCTGCTAAGCAAGGGAAAGAAGCCTTTGTATGCCGCTCTTGAAGAGAAATGTAAAAAATGCGGTATGTGCATGAAGCCAGGCTGTCCTGCTATGACAAGGAATGAAGACGGAACCATCCGCATTGACGATACCATGTGTACCGGCTGCGGACTCTGTGAGAAGCTGTGTAAATTCGGCGCGATTGAATTAGTAAAGGACGGTGATAGGTAATGGCAGTGAAGAATATCATGATTGTTGGCGTAGGCGGGCAGGGAACACTCCTTACCAGCCGGATTTTGGGCGGACTTGCGATTTCTGCAGGCTATGATGTGAAGCTTTCTGAGGTTCATGGTATGGCTCAGCGGGGCGGAAGCGTTGTCACATTTGTCCGATATGGACAGGATGTGGCGGAGCCGATCGTAGAGGAGGGGCAGGCGGATGTTATCATTGCCTTTGAGAGATTAGAGGCACTGCGTTATGCTCATTTCCTGAAAAAGGACGGGGCGCTGGTGGTAAATGACTGGAAGATCGACCCGATGCCGGTTGTGATCGGGGCGGCCAAATATCCGGAGAATATTATTGAGAATCTTGAAAAAGAGCATAAGGTCTATACGGTAAATGCCACAGAAGAGTCCAAAATGCTTGGTAATCCAAGGGTATTTAATCTGATTGTCTTAGGCGTGGCGGCGCAGCATATGGATTTTACAAAGGAACAGTGGTATCAGGTGATTGAGAATACCGTACCGCCAAAGACAATTGAGATCAATAAGAAAGCATTTGATACAGGATATGAGATGTAAAGCAGGTATATAAATGCTAGTATCTGCCTTGGGGCAGTTAGATATACAGATGAAGGAGGTGTCATATATTATGAAAAAATATAAGAGGGATACCTTCATGTTTGGGAACCTTCGTCTCGCATAAGCGGTAAGCCAACAGAGGCGGAGGGTAAAAAACTGGTTGGCATTGCCTGCATACGCAGGAATAATGTAGAAAGTAGAACCCCCAGACCATGAGGGAAGAATAAGGAGAAGAAGAAAAATGGCGAAGGTTTTGTTACGGGATTGGAAAGAACAGTATAGAGACGAAAAGATTGAATGTATGAGCAGGGACGAGATGTCTTCGCTCCAGAGTGAGAGACTTGTTAAACAGGTAAAGAATGTGTATGAGAACGTTCCGTTCTATCGTAAGAAGATGGATGAGCTTGGGGTACAGCCCGGCGATATCAAAGGGATCGAGGATATACATAAGCTCCCATTCACGACTAAGGAGGATCTGAGAGATAACTATCCGTTCGGCCTTCTGGCTGTTCCGAAGGAAAAGATTGCCAGAGTACAGGGAACATCGGGAACCACCGGAAAGCTTACTTTGGCCGCATATACGGAAAAAGATGTGGATACCTGGGGCGAGTGTGTGGCAAGGGGTCTTGTGATGGCCGGCCTGACCTCTGCCGACCGTATTCATGTATGCTATGGCTATGGACTGTTCACCGGCGGTATGGGATTGGATCTGGGAGCAAGGGCGCTGGGAGCGATGGCGATTCCGATGTCGTCTGGAAATACCAAACGTCAGCTGATGTGCATGGAGGATTTCGGTGCAACTGCATTCGGATGTACGCCTTCTTATGCTATGTATCTGGCGGAGGCGGCCGCGGAAGCAGGCATTGTAGACCGGCTTCAGATTAAGGCAAGTATTAACGGAGCAGAGCCGTGGACCGATGAGATGCGGTTAAAGATTGAGGAAATTTTAAATATTAATACCTTCGATATTTACGGACTGTGTGAGATCACAGGACCCGGCGTTGCTATGGATTGTATTCATCACAAGGGACTTCATGTATATGAGGATCATTTCTACCCGGAGATTTTGAATCCCGCTGATCAGAGTGCGTGTGCGGACGGGGAGACCGGAGAGCTGGTATTTACTACACTCACAAAGGAGGGTATGCCTTTGCTGCGTTACAGAACTAAGGATCTGACCAGCATCGACCACAGCCCCTGTACATGCGGTAGAACACTGCCAAGGATCCAGAAGTTCACAGGCAGAACGGATGATATGAAGGTTATCCGCGGTGTCAATGTATTCCCGACACAGGTGGAGGCGGCGCTGTTGTCTATGGGCGGTCAGGTTGCACCGCATTATATGCTGATTGTAGACCGTGAAAATAATCTGGATGTGCTTACTGTTATGGTAGAGGTTACAGAGGAATATTTCTCAGATGAGATCCGAAAAATGGAAGCATTGAAGGCAAAGGTCGGAGCTGTTTTGAAGCAGGCTCTTGGTATTTCTGTAAAGGTGAAGCTGGTTGAGCCTAAGACCATCCAGAGAAGCGAAGGCAAAGCAAAACGCGTGATTGACAATAGAAATCTGTAGGAGGAGGAATGAGACTATGAGTTTAAGTAATACAGTACAACAGTTATCCGTATTTTTAGAGAACAGGGCAGGCCGTCTGGATGAGGTACTGAGCGTGCTTGCAGAGGGCGGAGTGAATATTGTGGCCTTAAGCCTTGCAGATACCTCCGATTATGGAATGCTCCGCATGATCGTGTCCGATCCGCATAAGGGACGCGTGGTGCTGAAGGATGCAGGCATTACAGCAATGCTGACCGATGTGGTTGCTTTCCGCGTATCTCATGATACAGGGTCGCTTAGCAAGGCAATGCATCAGCTTGTGGAAGGTGAGATCAATATTGAGTATATGTATGCATTTGCAAATGGGGATGATGCGGCTGCGGTTCTTAAGAGCGATGAGCCGGTAAGAGTGGTAGATATCCTTCTGGGAAGCGGATTTAAGGTATACAGTGCAGACGAGGCATATACAGCTAATGCATAGGGCATATAGATAGTTATAGAATCAAAAAGGGATGTCAGTTATCTGACATCCCTTTCCCGCATTCTAATGTATGCTTTTAAATATTTAAATTAATCCTTAAATAACGAAGTAAAAAAATTTACATAATTAAAAGGTACATTCCCCATGTTATGAATGCGAAACTGTCTAACATCTTACAACGTTAACAGCCTGAGGTCCTTTTGCGCCGTCTGTTACATCAAATTCAACAGTCTGGCCTTCTTCTAATGATTTAAAACCATCCATGGCAATACCAGAATAATGTACAAAAACATCATTGCCGGCTTCGTCAGAGATGAAGCCGTAGCCTTTCTGATTGTTAAACCATTTTACTGTACCTTTGCTCATTGCAATACCTCCATTACTATAAAAAGTGTAAACGAAATCTATAGTCTTTATAGATATGATACTGTTTCACATTACCATATATCGTATAAGAAGTCAATGAAAATATTGGATGAAATATAGAAATCCGTAAACTATTCATAAATACTTGACTCGGCTAGAACCAGCGTGTAAAGTAAAGGAAGGGAAAGGGATATATATAGAAAAGGATTGGGTAGTATATGATAACATTAACGGGAAAAAAGATATCAGAAGGAATTGCGATCGGAAGACTGGCTTTTTATAAGAGGGGAGCTCGTGAAGTCAGGCGTATCTATGTGGAAGATGTAAGGAAGGAGCTTGCCAGATTTCAGAAGGCCTGTGAGAAAGCGGCTGTAGAGCTTCAGGATCTGTATATGGCGATGACCAAGGAAATCGGGGAAGTGAATGCATCTATGTTTGAGATGCATCAGATGGTTTTAAACGATACTGAATTTATTGACAGTATAACCGGAATTATCAAAGAAGAGAGGCTGAATGCGGATTATGCAGTGAAGGAAGCATCCAAGCGTTTTATTGAGAAATATGCTTCCAGGGATGCAAGCTATGTGAGAGGACATGAGGCAGACGTGCGGGATGTAGCGGCACGGCTTCTGCGGCTTCTGGCGCGTATCCGCAAGGAAAAGATGCTGATTGATGAGCCGGTTATTATGGCGGCAAGAGATTTATATCCCAGTGAAGCGGCTCAGCTGGAGGCATCCAAGGTTCTGGGTATAGTGACCATGTTCGGTACGATCAATTCCCATACGGCTACCATCGCAAGAACCAAAGAGATACCGTCGGTTATCGGGATCGGTGAGGCTCTTAAGAGGGAATACGAGGGCAAGATGGTGGTAATTGATGGATTTGAAGGCAGAGTATATATTGAGCCGGATCAGACAACCCTTGCCAGAATGCAGGAAAAGAAAAGAACGGCCCTGCGCAAGGTGGAGACGCTGGAGCGGTTAAAGGGAAAAGAGAATGTGACCCAGAGCGGCCAGAAGATAGATGTCTGTGCAAATATTGGCGCGAAGGAAGAGATTGAGAGCGTGTTGCGTAATGACTCTAACGGAATCGGATTGTTTCGGAGTGAATTTATTTATATGGAATCCGGCATGCGGTTTCCGACGGAGGAACAGCAGTTTCAGATTTATAAGCTGGCCGCAGAATCTATGGGAGCCAAACGGGTGGTAATCCGGACGGCAGACCTTGGCGGCGAGAAGAGCGCGGACTGTCTGGAGATAACCGGGGAGAATAATCCGATTATGGGTTATCGGGGAATCCGGGTTTCCTTAGATAAGGAAGAGATGTTTAAAATTCAGCTTCGGGCAATACTCCGGGCCTCTGCGTTTGGGAACATTGCGGTTATGTTCCCGATGATCAGCTCTATGGAAGAGGTGCTGGCGGCTAAGGATGTGCTGGAGAAGGTGAAGCAGGATTTGAGAAATGAAAAGACCCTGTTTGATGAGACAATCAAGACGGGTGTTATGATTGAAACGCCGGCAGCAGTTATGATCAGCGGCGAGCTGGCAAGGGAAGTGGACTTCTTTAGTATCGGAACCAATGACCTGACGCAATTTACGCTGGGAATGGATCATACGAACCGGAGGACTGCAGGGAATTACAATCCCAAGCACCCTGCGCTGATTAAGATGATCCGGATTGTGACAAATAATGTGCATCTAGAAGGGAAACGGATTAGCATCTGTGGAGACTTAGCTGCTGATTTGTCAATGACAGATCAGTTTATCAATATGGGAATTGATGAATTGTCGGTTGCTCCGAGTCAGATTCTGCCATTGAGAAAGCATATCCGGGAATTGAAGTAGAAGAAGGAAATAGGAGAGATCATCATTCCGAAGGTGAAGGAAAAGCAGGATTCTGGAGGCTGTGCAGAAACCTGCTTTTTCTATTTGTGTTAATAGTGGTAAATGGCTGTTTCGGTAATAACCATATCCATAGGACGGTCATGTGCCTCATGGCAGACCTGCTCTAGCAGCAGCTGTTCCCGGCAGATGGCGGCGCATGGAAATACAGCATCTGCAAGATAGCGGTCATAGTAGCCGCCTCCATGCCCGAGACGGTTTCTGTTCCGGTCGCAGGACAGACAGGGAATCACAGCAAAGTCTATTTCAGAAGACTTAACCGGCCTGCAGCAGGCTTCTGGTTCGGGAATCTGATAGCTTCCTGTCTCCAAATCTGACCAGGAATGTATTTCAAAAAGCTCCATAATGCCTTTGGAGATGCATCTGGGTACGGCGGTCCGTTTTCCCGAAGCCCATGCATCTTCCAGGATGGGGCGGGTATCTATTTCCCTGCCAGTGCTGACATAGCAGAAAATGCAGGGGGCATTCTGGTATTCAGGAAGCTGCAGGATGGACCGGCAGATGGATGCGTTAGATGAAAGGCAGTATTCTGGCGTCAGGTTTTTGATACGGAGGCGGATTTCCTTCCGTTGTTTATATTTATCCATAGGTTTCTCCTTTGGCGGTAGTTTTGTGATTGTGGTAAACGAATATTATCTATATTAGTATTATAATAGGCAGTATGCTGGATGAAAAGCAGTAATTTTCTTTTCGGCACGGGAATATGGGTTCACGAAATTAAAATTATATGCATATAGTAAAGCATCGAATCATATAAGGAGGATGTTTTTTATGAAAAAGCGCGTTATTTCTCTGGTGCTGGCAGCAGTAATGTCATCCGTGATGCTTTCTGCATGTTCTTCTTCGGATAAAGAAGCAGCTGCCACGCCGGACAAAGACAAGGAGGCAGTCACAGACAGCGCCGGGGAGGAGCCGGAGCTTACGAAGGTTGTGTTGAATGAAGTGGCGCATTCTATATTTTATGCGCCTATGTATGTGGCAGTTGAGGAGGGTTACTTTGAAGAAGAAGGGATTAAACTAGATCTGGTAACAGGGTTTGGAGCAGATAAGACGATGACCGCGGTTCTTTCTGGTGAAGCGGATATCGGCTTCATGGGCTCTGAGGCATCCATTTACACTTATAATGAAGGGGCGAATGATTATGTAGTCAATTTTGCCCAGCTTACTCAGAGGGCAGGGAATTTCCTTGTGGCAAGAGAAGAAATGGAGTCTTTTAAGTGGGAGGATTTGAAGGGTAAAAATGTACTTGGCGGTAGAAAAGGTGTGGTACATATATAAATGTAAATTTAGAGACTATTGTAATCCTGTGTTATTGGGCGGATAGGATGAATAGTGCGAAGATTGTATAAAAAGAAGTGACGGAGTTATCATTGCTGGTATCTCCGCCTTTTTACAGATCTGAATATCTAATCCAGAGCTGCTTTGTCTTATTTTCAGTATTTTAAAGATTACGTCCTTGATATTGAATAGTCACAACATGGATAACTTTTTTTGTTTCATCAATTCGAAAAATAGCAATATAATTATCAATTAGCAATTGGCGATATCCTTTTCCAGCATAACGCCCCTCATTTCGTTCTTGATGAGATTGGGGGAAAGTTTCTAATTTCTTTAAAGCTGTCCAAATACGGTCAGTCTGTCCTCTCGCATTTTCCGGCGATAATTTTTCTAAAGCTATATAGGAAAAAATATCATCAATGTCTCTGAATGCTCGAGGGTTCAATTTAATCTTGTATTTATCCATAATATTTTCTATTTAGTTTCTCGAAAGCTTCATCGAGATCAATAGAAATGCCTCCCTCTTCCATCTCTTTTTCAGATTCAAAGATTGCTTGATCAATACGATTGGCCTTTGCAAATTTATCATATAGTTCACTACTCATAACAACTAAATCGCTATAACCATTCTTTGTAATAAAAATGGGTTCCTGTGTTTTATGTGCCATGTCGGAAATTTCACTTGTATTACGGAGATTTTTAATTGGCATAATAACTGGCATAAAATCAACTCCTTCATGACGTAATTATAGCATAATTATGATTATTTCGCAACGCTTGTATTTGATAGAAACTGTATTTAATCTCTGATTTATAAAATAAAAAGAGAATTATTTAACTTTGTGTGGTCGGAAAGAGATTGGTTCCTGAGCCTTAGTTTGAAAGACCAAGAGGTTTATGGTAGTATGAGATACGAAAACGAAAAGGATAGTAAGTGGAAAATTTGACAGTGACGGAACAGATAAATCAGAAGCATCAGGAAGATTTACAGTGGCTAAGAGGTTTTCGCTTGCTTGATGGTAATTTTCTAAGATGATACAGGAGTAAAACTGAATGTCGAAGTACAGCGTTCAGATAAAGGAATCGGGAGAAAAATGACTGCTGTTTTATTCAATTGAGCGGTGCTTTTTAGGAACAGGTAAGAAATTTGAGGACGGTTCGCACATATTGTATGTTAATGGCGCTTACCGTGAAGATACGCCAATCGGAAAGCTAATGTATGATTTTTCCTGCACAAATGCAGAGGACATGTATTACGGAACATTGGCAGATAGAGCGCTTTACAAAGAGAGTAAGGAGGGTATCGAGATTATGTGCCGGGCTATGGAGGATATGAGAAATCAGGCGTTGAAGGAATGAGAGAAGTTGCGCTCTGCATGCTGTCGGCTGACAAATTTGCATTAGAGGAAATTGTTAATATTTCAGGACTTTCTCATGAAGAAGTCAAACAACTGAAAGCTGACCGAAGCGTATAGGTAAAGCTAATGAACCGGGAATCTGGAAATAAGGTTTCCGGCTATTTACCTTTTCGGATGTAAAAAACTGTAAAAGCATGCAGAACGCTTGCAATTCGCAAGCATAAAAGGGCATAATATATATAGGAGGAGATCAGTATGGCAAGAACATCAAATGTATTCGTACGTGTGGAGCCTGAAATCAAAGAGCAGGCGGAACAAGTGCTTAATCAGTTAGGAATCCCAATGTCAAATGCGGTTGGGATGTTTTTGAGGCAGGTTGTGATTCAGCGCGGCATACCGTTTGAGATGAAACTTCCACAGAAAGCTCCAATTGCGTATGGTTCCCTTACCAAAGAGCAATTTGATTTGGAAATTGAAAAAGGCATGCTTGATATACGGGAGGGCAGGGTTTATTCAGCAGACACTGTTGAAGCGCAAATGAAACGTGACTTCGGCATATGAGCTGGGATATCGTATATACGGCGGGTGCAAAGCAGGATTTGAGAAGCCTGTATGAATAATTGTAAATGAATTGTGTGTTGAAAGCAGCAGCCGAACAGGCTGGAAGAATTATGGAAAGGATCCGTTCCCTTAGTGAAATGCCGATGCGTTACCGATTGTATGGCGACGAACCGTGGCACAGCCGGGGACTGAGGTTCTTTTCTATAGATAATTACTTTGTTTTTTATCTGTCGGAGGAAAATGATAACATTGTATATATCGTCTGCATTATGTATAGTGGCAGGGAACTCCGCAGACAGTTAAAAGAAACAAAAATTGAATACTGATTTTAAGAGAAGTCTGCTATTATGGCAACAGACGATACAAAAGCAAAAATGAATGTTGAAGTACACACAGCATTTTGATAAAGGAGCCGGAAGAAAAAGGACGAGCTACACAAATTGGTGTTGCTGAGTAGCAGAGAAAAGGAGATTGTGACGATTATGATAAGTTTATTTGATGGATGCCGCAAATATCGCTGCTTATGAAACAGACAGAGCAACAGCAGAAAGAATGATAAAAAGGAAAATGTCACTGGAAGATATTGCGGATTATGTTCCGGCATTATCTTTTGACGAATTAAAGAGGATTGAAGCCGAGATTATACAGTTGCCATAAATATTTTGGTATTAAAAATAGTAGCGTAAAGGCGGGCAGGAAAATATCATAATAAAATTTGTTATATTTTTTGGCATTCGGTGAAAGCTGGATGCTATTTCTATGTGCGCCCGGTATGGGCGCAATCTAGTCAGTGAAACTTTGTAACACGTCTTGGAAAGCGTATAGGTAAGCTTTTTGCCAGCTGGGGAAAATAACTTCTAGCGTATATTTTCTCTTCCTTTTTAGAATGTGGGTTTGACAAAGTTTTCTGTAAACCGCTTGAAATACATTTTGCATGCATAGAATAAGCAGGTTCTATTTTGTATCTGGTGTAATAGGTGCAAGGCATCCCATTGGATGCCTTGAAGCCTTACATATCAAGAGAGTAGGCATCCTATTGGATGCCTTAAAACCTTACACACAAGGAGTAGAGCATCCTATTGGATGCTATGTGAAGAAAGATTACAGATTTTTGTGTATCGGTTCATTATAATAGAAATCGGGATGGAATATTTATCAATCAAACTATTATTTGTTGCAAATAGAGTTTAAATATTCTTTTTAAGAAAGCAGGGGCAGAATGATTGCTGTATTGATTCTGACGGAAACCATCGATTAATTTGTGGAACAGGTTTTGCAAGCATAGCATTTGGATATCCAAACGCTGTTTGGGAGAACCCAAGCCCCTTTATTATCGTAATGAGAAAGGACATAAGAAGATAAAAAAGAAGCAAGTCGAGGATATAGCTGTGGAGAGATTATGAAAAGCGTGTTATACTATTTAGGAAAATATTATGAGGAAAGACACGGATAAATATTCATACTTGTCCGAGATGTGGATATAATCATGATTGTTAAATTGATAATAAATTGAGCATTTTTTGCAGTATGAGCAAGTAATGGATATGGATGGCAGCATAATATAGTAAGATGAAATAATTTGGTTACGGAAATGATAGCATGATAGCACTGGCAGGAAAAATATAGGGGATGTGATAATCGTTGAAAATGACAATGCAGCCAATTATGATGAAAAGAGGTTGTTCTAATAGTTTTGGATCAGCCAAATACAAAGACTAGAAAGAAGATTGCCTGGAATAAATATGATATGGAAAATGAGCGTAGAAAGTATAAACTTACAGATAAGGCGATTATCATTATAAAAGATATGGAAAAACTTGAAGATAGATTGGAGAGATAGAATAGATGGTAATATTTAATGAAGATACCAGAGTGAAGATTCCTGCAACAGTTCAGTTCCTGAGACTGGGCTACAATTATCAGTCGCTTAAAGCAGATGATATTGATATAGATTTCAATACAAAGATTTTTGTAAACAGATTTAAGCCTGCACTGGAAACCATAAACGGCAGAAAGTTTTCGTATGATGAGATAAAAAGCATTATCACAGACATTCATAATGTGTTGAAAAATAATGATTTGGGGAAAGAATTTTATAATTGGCTTATTGATCCAAAAGATAAGGTAAAACTGATTGACTTTGATAGTATTAAGAACAATGATTTTGCAGTTGTGGATGAATTACCATTTAGTGTGGTAGAGGGAACAGAGGAGGGCTCATTCAGACCAGATATAAATATTTTGATTAATGGTATGCCACTTGCATTTCTGGAAGTAAAAAAGCCGAATAATGATGGCGGCATACAGAAAGAATTTGACCGAATGATAAATAAGAGATTGAAGAATCCAGACTATAAGAAATTCTTCAATCTTATTCAGTTCGTTTCTTTTTCAAACAATATGGAGTATGAAGAAGATGATGACGCGGAGGATGTAAAGGCTGGCTCATTTTATACTACACCAAACGGAAACAACACCAGCTTTTCATTTTTCAGAGAAGACAATGAGCAATTCCATATTACTTATCCGTATAAAGATATTGATATGGATACAATCAAATTTGTAATGAAAGATTGTGGCTATAATCCAGCGGAAACAGATACACCAGAATTTGCTGAGAACTTAAAGACAACAACTCCCTGTAATAGCTTTATTACTTCTGTATTCGATAAGGAAAGGTTTCTGTACTTTTTACAGTATGGAATTATGTTTATAAGCAGCCAGATCCCTGAGAAGCATATTATGCGTTACCCTCAGTTTTTTGCTACCAGAAAGATTATTGAAAGACTAGATTCTGGCGGTAGGGGTGGAATTATCTGGCATACACAAGGCTCTGGAAAGACAGCGATAGCAGCCTTTTCTAATCGTGTTATTAGGGATTACTATGCAAAGAAAAATATTAGCACCAGATTTTTCTTTGTCGTGGATAGGCTGGATCTGCTTACACAAGCCAGTATTGAATTTACCAATAGAGGTCTAAAAACAGTAAACTGTGAGAATAAAACGGAATTTTCAAAGGAATTAACAAGACCATTATCTAAAAATGTTGGAAGTAAAGCTATCGGTGAGATTTGTGTGGTAAATATCCAGAAGTTTGAAGGGAAGATGCCGAAAGCAAAGAATGATTACAATGCAAATATCCAGCGTATTTTCTTTGTTGATGAAGCACATAGGAGCTATTCATCCACAGGAGAATTTTTTAAAAACCTTATGACCTGTGACTTGGATGCCGCTTATATTGCACTTACTGGTACGCCTTTACTTTCCAAGAAAGAGCGTTCTAATTTGAAATTTGGCGATTATATCCATAAATATTTTTATGATAAGTCAATAGCCGATGGATATACGCTTAGAATCAAAAAGGAAAATATTGACACGGTAGCGAGATCAGAAATCAAAAAGAATCTGGAAATAGAAGATAAGCAGCTTGAAGATAAAGATATTTATGAATCGGATGCCTATGTCAAGGCTCTGGGAGAATTTATTGAAAGAGATTTTATCAATTTCCGATTGCAGAACTCAGATACATCTATCGGCGGCATGATTGTGTGTAGGACAAATCCACAGGCGAAAAAAGTGCATCAGTGGTTTAAAGATAATTCTAAGCTAAATACAGGACTTGTTATCACAGACATAGTTGATCCGAAGCAAAAGAAAATAAATCATAATAATCAAGTGGATTTTAGGGAGACGCTGGCTCCGGATATTTTGGTTGTGAATTTTATGCTGACTACAGGCTATGATGTGAAGCGTCTCAAAAAGATGTATCTTCTCCGAGGTTCGCATGCACAATCACTTTTGCAGACAATTTCCAGAGTAAACAGACCATATAAGTCTCCAAATGGAAAAGTTTATAAGTATGGCTATATTGTTGATTTTGTAGATATAGAGCAGGAATATGATAAGACTATTGAAGCCTACATAAAAGAGCTTGAAGCAGATCTTAATGAAAATGGAGAGAATGAAGGCTCTCTTTCTGGACTGGTGATTGATAAAGAGGACATCAACAGAAAATATCATAAGTACATGGATGAACTGGGAGATATTATTGCTACAGATAATCTGGAGAGATTTTCAAAGCAATTAACTTATTACAACAAAGAGACATTGCTTAAGATCAGGAGACTTCTAAATGGTATCAAAGAGTGCCAGACAGAATTTATTCTTTCGAGAGCTATGGACTATGCTGCGCAGATAGATTCCGACAAGAATAAAAAGCTCCTAAAATCAACGCAGGAAAGAATTGATTTCATAAACCTTTCACAAAATACTGTTGATATGATGGATGTTATCTCAAATGAAGAAGTGGTGGAGATTTTGTATGAGTTTATAAAAGTGAAAATTATCATCATGGATCTCGGACAGATGACGCAGGACAACCCTAAGTTCCAGCGATTTTCTAAGGTTGTCAGGGATATTCAAAATGAGATAAAGAAGAATCAAAATAAGGGCGATATTAAAATACGAAAGCTGGATGAGCTTTTACAGAAGATTTTTAACGACTTATCTATATCAGACTTAAACGATTTGGATTCTATCACCGATGAACTATTAGAAGCTCTGGAAAGGGCAAGAAATATTAATTATGAGAATGAGAGATTATCGAAGATTTACGGTGGCAATTATGCCTTTGTAAAAACTTATCAGGATGCAATAGAAACATATCCAGCCGACAAGTCAGAGATAGAAAGAACCTTGGTTATCATATATAACGCAATAGAAGATGCTTTGGATAAGGAAATTGTAACGATACAAGGCAGAAAGAACTTTGCTGATTCCATAAAGTCAAAGGCTACAAAAATTCTCTTGAAAGAAAAGCTATACGGAAAAATCAAGGGATTTTATACACAGCTGCTTAACGATCTATACACTAATATACAGATATTCAAATAGGAGGCTTTACAAATGCCGGACATTTTTACACTAGAGAACAAAATAAAACAGATGATTGATGAAATGAAAGGACTCTGTCAGACCAATGGACTATCCAATCAGGCAAGCGAGGAAGTAGTTATAACATCTGTATTCCTTTACAAATTCTTGAATGATAAATTCATGGCAAATATGAAAGACTTTGCAAAAGAAATGGAAACGAGCACAGAGGAAGTCCTGCAGGATGAAGATATGTTTGCAGGATTTTATGATACTTACCCGCAGGATGTAGCTTTTAAGTATGAAGATACGATTGAGTGTCTTATCAATAAAGTCGGCAATAATGATTTTTACAAGATCTTTGATGACGCATTGGAGAGGATTTCTAATTATCCAGAAAATGAAGAATTTAGCATTGATACAGCCGATGGTGGAAGAAAGGCACTATTTACAAGAATTACGGAGAATGTAGAAGCATCTAAGAGAAATAACTTTGCTAAGAATATCTTTGGAATTATCAGTCAAGATAAATTTGATTTCGGAGAAGCATTTAAAAATAATTTTGATTTCTACAGTGCTATCTTTGAGCATCTGATTAAGGATTATAATGTTGCCAGCGGCGTATATGCAGAGTATTTTACGCCACAGGCTATTTCTTCTATTATTGCAAAGATTCTGGTAGAAATGTCACCTGTAGAAGATAAGATTTATGATGTATATGACCCCTCGGCAGGCTCTGGATCGCTGGTACTTCATCTTGCTAATGCTTTAGGAAAGGGTAGCTTCGGAGATAAAGCACAGGTTTATACACAGGATATTTCTGGTAAGTCATCCAGATTTTTAAGGACAAATATGCTGCTTAACGGACTTACAAATAGTCTGGACAATATCATAGAGGGCGATACGCTGGAGACACCAGCACACTATAATGTAGCGCACGATCCGAGTTCAGGAGTAAAGCAATTTGATTATATTACGTCAAATCCGCCGTTTAAGATGGACTTTTCCTCTACCAGAGATACTATTGAACAGAAGTGGGAAGATTCCGAGATAAGGGATGGAATCAAGAGATTCTTTGCAGGAGTACCCAAGATTCCGAACAAGAAGAAAGAATCTATGGGAGTATACCTGTGCTTTATTCAGCACATTCTCTGGAGCCTAAAAGAGAATGGAAAGGCAGCTATTGTTGTGCCAACAGGCTTTATTACAGCGCAGTCAGGCATTGAAAAGACAGTGCGCCAGACAATCGTTGATAAGCACTGGCTGAAAGGCGTAATTTCCATGCCGTCAAATATCTTTGCGAATACAGGTACAAATGTATCAGTCCTTTTTATTGATAAGTCCAATAAAGAGGGAAATATTATGCTTATAGATGCATCTAAGCTGGGCGAAAAGAGGAAAGAGGGGAAGAACCAGAAAACGGTTTTACGTTCAGATGAAGTGAAAAAGATAGAAGATACTTTTATCAATCAGGAAGTAGTAGAGGATTTTAGTGTATCTGTTACTTATGAACAGATTGTAGAGAAAAACTATTCTTTATCTGCCGGGCAGTATTTTGAAGTGAAGATTGAGTTTGTGGAGCTTACACAGGAAGAATTTAATCAAAGAATGGCAGCATATTTTACAAATCTTAATAAGTTATTTTCAGAGGGAAAATCTTTGGAGGATGAGATAAGACAAAGATTGGGGGAACTGAAGTATGAATAAATGCTTATTGGGAGATGTAGCTAAATCACAAACAGGTCCGTTTGGAAGCCAGCTGCATGAAGCAGATTATGTTGAACAGGGAACACCTATTGTGACAGTAGAGCATTTGGGTGACATTGGATTCACAACACAAAACTTGCCTTTTGTATCACGAAAAGATACAGAACGTCTATCAAAATTTTTATTAGAGGAAGGGGATATTGTATTCAGTAGAGTTGGCTCAATTGATAGAAGTGTATATGTAAAAAAAGAGCAAGAAGGATGGATGTTTTCTGGACGATGTTTACGAGTAAGATGTGACAAGACAAAGATTAATCCAAGATATCTTTCCTATTATTTTAAACTTGAAGATTTTAAAAAGATGATGCTTAATATTTCTGTGGGAGCTACAATGCCTTCCTTAAATACCAAGTTAATGGATAGTATTCCATTGAATGTGCCGGCAAGAGAAATTCAAGATAAGATAGCAAGTTTATTAGATAGTATTGATTCAAAAATTGAAAGTAATAATAAAATTAACATGGAATTAGAATCAATGGCAAAAACGATTTATGATTATTGGTTTTTACAGTTTGAGTTTCCAAATGGAGATGGAAAACCATATAAATCAGCTGGTGGGAAAATGGTCTGGAATGAAGAATTAAACAGAGAAATTCCAGAGGGATGGAGAGTAAACTCTCTCGGCAATCTATTCACATCTAACAGAGGGATTTCCTATAATTCTAAGACGCTTGAAGGTAATGGAATCCCTATGATAAATTTAGCCTCATTTAATATAGATGGCACATATAAAGAAGAGGGGATAAAAACATATTCTGGACAATACACGGTGGAAAAAGTGGTAAAACCATTTGACTTACTTATGTGTAACACGCAACAAACAGCTATAGATTATAAAAAAGATATTATTGGAAAATCAATTTTAGTGCCTGACATATTCGAGGGAGATATTGTTACTTCACATCATGTCACTACAATACAAGTTAAGAATGATAATATGAAATATTATTTGAATAGGCTTTTCAATTCTGACTATTTTCATAAATATGTTGCTGGATTTACTAATGGAACAAATATATTGGGATTAATATTTGGTGGCATTGAAAAATATAAATTAGAAATACCAGATAATACAGTGTTGGACAAATTTGAAAAACTGATGTTGGATATTGAAGTGAAAAAAAGCAAAATCATCAAAGAAAATCAGGAGTTAGTTTCTCTTAGGGATTTTCTGCTTCCCTTATTGATGAATGGACAAGTTGGATTTAAAGATTAATTATAGGAGGAGGGGCTGAAAATGAGTGATAGGAATGCATCAGCATCCGCAATTGGATGGGATTTTCAGATTAACTCTGCGATTTTACTTATGTTAGAGAATATAAAAGATGCAAAGCGTGTTCGGGTTGAAGGTGCGGATGAAGATATTGAAATCACATTGCAGGATCAGAGTAAAATTTATGCTCAAGCCAAGGCTGTTTCTAAGCCTGATGATTATACTCATGTGATTGATAAGCTTACAGATGCCTTAAAGACTTTAAGTCTTGCCGCGAAGAATGGGGATGGTATTCTGTTTACTTACGTCACTAATTCACCTAATCCCTTCAACAATCAACGGACGATGTCTTTCTTTACTGGAAGAACCCATTTGAATTTTGATGAACTTCCGGATATTGCGCAGAAAAAGATTGAGGAGATTGTAGAAAAAAAGGAATATTATGATCTAGATGTACATAAGATGGATATTCGTGTTATTCCATTTTATGGAAAGGATCCTAAGAATAAATATAAAGAGATACAGGCATGTGTCAATGAATTTCTTGGAGAAGTAAATGTAGTTGTGCAAGGAATTAATACAGATATCATGGAGATTTGGCAAAGGGATTTGTTTCAGAATGCCACACAAACAGATACGGCAATTTCTATTTCAAAGGAAAAAATGATTTGGCCTTTGATAGTCCTTGTCGTAGAAAAAATTGCTGCGAATGATTATAAAAAAGATTATGACGATGACGAGATTGAGGAGATTGAGCGTAAATATAAACTGATTATCAATCAGAATACGATGAGCTACGAGATAATCTCACTCGTTTTGTCTGATTATAAGAAATCTAAGAAATCACCGAAACAATTTGTAGCTGGCCATTGGAATGAATATTTAGATATAGTTAATACAATAGAAGCAGATGATGATACGAAAGAATCGCTGGTGAAGATTATTCTTTATCGAATTTTGGTTCAAAGACATTATATACGAGATATAAAGAGGGGTGCAAATCTATGAAAATTTTAGAGATCACCTTAAAGGAGGGTTTCTTTGAAAAGAACATTCGATTTTCTGATATAGCAAATATTATTTACAGCAAGAAGAATGCTGTGGGAAAAACCACTTTTCTTCGTGCTATATTTTATGCACTTGGTTATCCTATTCCTAGTACCAAGGGAATTAAATTTGACAAAATGGAGTTTTGGATTACTGTGGAAAATGAAGATAAGAAGTATGAATTATATCGACATAATTCGTATCTATCCATTGATGATGGAAAAACGCAGATAGATTATTCTTTGCCAACTGATTTTTACGATATTTTAGCTTTATTGACAAGATGTAAAAACAGAGATATTTTAGACAATCTAATAGGAGCATCCTATATGGATCAAGAAAAGGGATGGACTCTGTTGAACAGAGGAAAAGTTATAGGGAAACTTTCCTTTAATATTGAAGCATTGGTCAGAGGATTAGGCGGTAAGAATTGCGTCGATGAAATTCAACAATTGGATGCTGTGAAACGGCAACTTAGAAAATATGAATATATGTATTCCGTAGCAGAATATCAGGAAGCGATTCAAGAGGCGGGGGAAGATATTGAGTACAATGCACCAAATGAGATTATAGATCGTCGAATCGAAGTGTTAAGAGCAGAGAGAGAACCAATATCAGAGGAACTGAAACAGATTAAAAGTATTCTTCGGAAGAATAGAGTACTGGTAGAATATATAACTGATTTGAAGCTGATGGTTCAATCTAGTACAGGTGAGGAAATCCCTGTTACACGAGAAACTTTGGTCGGATTTACGGATAATAATGAATTTCTTACGGCACGTAGGGAAATGTTGGCAGCAGAGCTAAGAACAATAAATGGGAAAATTTCCACTTTGGAGAAGCAAAAAGGGAAGGAAAAACAATTTTTCAAAGTTCAGACAGCGATCGAAGCGTTCGATTCTGATATTAAAAAAATCAATGTGGATGCGATTGCAACGAAGAAGATTGTTGAACAGTTGAAAAAAGAACGCAAGAGACTTCAGGAACGTATTCGGACGATAACGAAATGGGACAATGATGTAGTTGCAGAATTACATGAATGCATTAGTGCTTATGCTAAAGAGCTAGAGGTTAGTGAAATATATATGGCTCCGAACAAGGATTATATTTTTACCGATGATTTAAAGTCTTTGTCAGGAACCATTTTACATAAGATTGTTTTTTCTTTTAAGCTGGCATATATAAAACTAATCAAAGAGAAAACAAGAATAGTTCTTCCGATAGTTTTGGATTCTCCTTCAGGGAGAGAAGTAGAACATAGCACTGTGGAAACAATGTTGAAAATAGTTCAGAGGGATTATCCAGAACATCAGCTAATAGTTGCTTCCATATATGACTATGATTTAAAAGATAAGAAAATAATTGAATTTAAAGATAGATTATTCAATACAACAGATATGATGATGATGAAATGATTAATCTGTTAGAAGAAGTATTATATGGTAGAAATAAATAATTGTCTTTACAGGAAATCAGCTTGGATCACATGAAAGACAGCTCGGTTTTAGTAGAACAATAACGAGACTGGTTGAAGTAGTTGCATCGCAGTCATTGGAAATGACAAAGCAAATTGATATGTATGCAATGATGAAGTTTAATCGGTTGTTATAAGAACTTAGTGTGAAAGAAACTAGAGGACAGCCAATAAATGGCGCACTGAAACAAGCTATCACAAAATAGCTCCCAGAAAGAGAATATATGTTTGCTCACGGGGATTTAAGAAACTAATTGCGATTTGGAAAGAATCCCTTCACGTAATAAAAGTTTCTTAGCCTGTCTGATCGCCTTAGCCTTTTGTTTTTCAACAAGGGCTGCAGGCATATCGATTTTGTATAAGTCGCTTGGATTCCACTGCTCACCAGTAGACAGCATCTGGTAAATGGCAGTAAGAATCATACGGGCAATAGCGATAATGGCCCTTTTCTTACCGCGACGTTTTACAAGAGACTCATATTTTTTTCTGTAGTAAGGAGATTTGTCAGATTTTACGGCTGCAGGGGCGCATTGTACCAATGCAGGTTTGAGGTAGACTCCGGCACGTGTGATCTTAACAGATTTCTTCTTACCAGCGGATTCGTTACTGCCTGGTGTAAGGCCAGCCCAGCAGCATAAACGTTTTGCGCTACAGAATTGAGACAGGTCAATACCAATTTCGGAGATGATGGTGACAGCACTATCATGTTTAACACCCGGAATGGTACAAAGTAACCGGACAGCATTTTCATAATCAGGGGCAGAAGAAATCAGTTTTTCTATCATAGAGTCTACATCATTGATTTCAGCTGTGATATAATCCATATGTGCGCGGACAAGGCGCATACGGTATTTTTGGGCATCAGTCATCTGGTATCCTTCAATGGATTCGATTACAGCGTCTTCTTTGGATTTAAGGCTTCGGAGAAGTTTGGATGCGATTTCTTCGTGGTTGATGGACATACCCGACTGTTCAAGCAGGTAATCAATAATGGATGTGGATGACTTCCCAAAGATATCGGAAACAACAGAGTCCAGCGCGACATTGCAGACAGTAAGCGCATTCTGATACCGATTCTTCTCACTGGAACGGCAGGAAACAAGCTTGTAGCGATACCGGGTGTATTCCCTTAAAACACGTATTGCTTTACAGGGAATATAACTGCCTTTCACAAGTCCCAGACGGAATAAGTCTCCAATCCATTTAGAATCTTTGGTGTCATCCTTGTTGTCTTTGACAGCCTTTACCCATTTGGGATTGGCAATGGTAACATTGATTTCGTCCTCTAAGAGATTAAATACAGGAACCCAGTATTTACCGGTGGATTCCATACAGACATCATGACAGTCATTGTGGAGAAGCCACTGCTTGAATTCAAGAATAGAATTGTTGAAGGTGGAAAAGCGTTTCTTTTGATAAGTGGGTTCAATGCCACCGGCAGTTTTAATGATAGTGGCAACGAGAAAAGATTTGTGAACATCAACGCCACAACAGGTTTGAAAAGTAACTTTCATAATCAGTTGCTCCTTTCATAAAAGATAAGAAGCCATTGACTGAACTGCCACACAATTAAACTAAGGCGTTTAAACAATTCTTAGTGTACGGACTCGAAGTACCACTCATTTGTGCTTGAAAAGGCAGAACTTACACTGATTTTTATGCTGTCTAAAACGAAGAAAGTTATTACAACTTTTCCTACCGTGCTTTGTAGTATAGCTTCTTACAGGCAATTTTACAGCACAGCGTGGAAAGTTGAAACACTTTCATCACTATTTGTGCCGCCAACTGAAAGGCGGCGGAATGGAGATTTTTATGGATGAAAAGATAGAGTTTTTATTAAAGTTTGGAATGAAGATCATATAAAAGAATTTGCTTCTGGAGTATTGTTTTGTTCAAATGCAAAAATATTCTGGGAATTGAAAAAATAATAAAATTAAAGGACAAGGAGATTTGCTTGAGGCGGGTTCAAAGATACAGAAGCTGACGATGAAAGAGATTGGTACAGATAATGTCATTGCAGAGGGCGGAAAAAGTAGTATATTAGTGCATGTTGAATCGGCATCTGAATTTTCAGTATTCTGTTTGTTTGCTGTACGTAAGGAAGATTGCATTATTGATAGTAGTGGACAGATGCGAGTTTGTCTTTCAGAAAAAAGAAGCAAACTATTATATCTCATTTTCCAAATGCTGATACGGTTGCAATTATTAAAAAGCCGAAAGAATTTCTTAGTGATATAGAAGTATCTATAGGAACAGAAATAAAACATGAGTTGGTTCATTATTTCAATATCGATGAAGGGTTTGAAGCAAATGATGGTCAGGATACAGATTTGGATATGGAATATTATAAATATTTGGCACAAGATGTTTTGCCTGAAAATAGAAAATATACGAGATATGTGTTTCTAGAAAAATACGCATATAAGGTATTATTCTGTAAAGATGTGTTCTTTGCAGATGAGCAGGAATATAGAATTTTATTATTAAAGGAGAAAATTCAGAATAGTAAGAAATATTCGTTTTCTACTTCGTTAGAAATAGAGATAGAAAGCATAGAAGATTTTTTTAATAAATCTTGATGGATAGATTGTCCCCATGTTGTATAATGAAATAAGAAAAAGGATGTAATGATTTGATAAGCAGATTATGAGAACTTATTTGAAGAATACCGTAAATACCGCCACATATGAAGCGGATAGAGCAACAGCAGAAAGAATGGAAAATAGGTGCCTTGTAAAAAATGATGAAGCATTAAAAGTAATTTCTTCTATGGAAAAGGATAGGTGATTTATATGAGGGGAATGTTAAAGTAATAAAATTTACTGCGTTTATGTCGATTTTGTTTTTGTCATTAACTTATTTTATTACGGTGAATGTTGAAGCACATATATTGGAATTCAATACAATATGGCTTTCAAATAATCTTGCTCTTACAGTATTTGGAGGAGCATTTGCAAGTATGCTTGTTGTTTTGATTTGTGAGGTGCAAAAATATATTACGGTCAAAACGTCTGTTAAGGAATACATATTTTATCAAGCGCTTTATTTATATTAGGCTCTTTTTTGGATGCATCAAAATATTTGTGATTATCAAAATAATACAAAAGTTGGTGTTCCAGATAATTCATTGGATGAAACGACAAGAATGATTCAGAGTGAGATTATTGCTTTGCAGAATACGGATTATGCACCGTTCAGGCAAAAAAATCTTTTGCTAACAGCGCATCAAAAATTTTGTAAAAAACGGCGATAGATATGCAGCCAATTTTGAGGGGTTGCAATGCAGTAAAGATTGCAATTAATAAAGTAAAGATGGATAATTTATATCAGAATCTTTCAAATAGAATAGTGACTTCTGTAGATGAGCCGCTTCAAACAGTATTGTCCGTTCAGTTTGATAGAGTTTCAGATGCTTTGCAGGAAGTGGATAGGTATTTGAAAGAAATTGATGAATACTGTAATTGTCGGTATAATTGGGAGGAACAACGAAAGAGAATTCAATTTGGCTATGTGAATATATTTGAAGTATGGAATTTTGAAAAAGAATTTCAAAAAGAAAATTAATTCCAGGATATTTTGGCTAAAATAAAGTAAGAGCGGTGACAACTGTTATAGAGAGAGGTATGATCATGACCATAAAAGAAATCCTTTAAGGAGAATCCAAGAATGTGGAGTTCAAGGAGAGCCTGCCGGGAAAGTGCCGATAAACGAGCAAGAACAGCAAATATATAAGTTTATAATAGAAAAAGGGTTTATTACAACAGCACAGGTCGCGACGCTGCTTGGGGTGAAACAACGCGGAGCCCGGAATATTTGGGGTAAGATGGTTGAAAACAAATGGCTGAGAAAAGAAGGCGCTTCTCGAAGTGTACTTATGTAATTGGTTGGGTTGTGATATGATTCGTGTAAAGTGATACAGGACTTGAACCACAGGGTTGCTGCTCCGTTGCCGGAGTTTTACTGGATGGCATTATTTTTGATATGGCAAGGATAAGGAATTTGAAGATAAATTAGGCGAGGTGGTTCTGGAGAACGTAAAAGTGATTGCTCTGACAGAAAACAATACATTCTTTGTGAAAAACTGCTTTCGGTAGGAGATTTGATCACAAATTTAGAATGCCTTTATAATGTGGCAGTGAAAGAACTGGTATGTTCGCATTGATGGCTGTTTGATTGAAGTATATGCAAACAGCTATACAATTGTCAAAGCACACAGGAAGTAATAAAATGGTATCAAGCAAAAGGATAGTGTCAAATGCTCTATGAAAAAATAGAGCCAAAGAAAAAGGCTTAGAGGAACCTTGAAAATCGCAGATATGTTAGTCAGAGGTAAGCTGCCGCCACCCTTGACAGCACGCAAAAGAACTGCTGTAG
>Ga0137306_101109_pt1 | contig 29615 bp, 28 predicted proteins | sample Inofroosms_March_FD_97187 | JGI IMG/M metagenome (GOLD analysis project Ga0137306, IMG submission 97187) | Mouse cecal microbial communities from Vienna, Austria - N-Acetylneuraminic and N-Acetylglucosamine D2O microcosms_March | ecosystem: Host-associated > Mammals > Digestive system > Large...
CCGTTATGATTGCGGAGGAATCTACCGCATGGCCCAGAGTGACCGGAAAAGTGGAAGATGACGGCCTGAATTTCAGTTATAAATGGAATATGGGCTGGATGCATGATTTCCTGGATTACATGAAACTTGACCCATATTTCCGGAAAGACAATCATAACCGGATGACCTTTGCCATGAGCTACAACCACAGTGAAAATTATATTCTGGTGCTGTCTCATGACGAGGTGGTACATTTGAAGTGCTCCATGATTAACAAAATGCCAGGGGAAGGAAAAGAGAAATTTGCCAATCTGAAAGCAGGATATGGATTTATGATGGGCCATCCCGGCAAAAAACTGCTGTTTATGGGACAGGAATTCGGCCAGCTCCGGGAATGGAGCGAGGAACGGGAACTTGACTGGTTCCTGCTGGAAGAACCGGAACATCTTCAGCTTCAGACTTATGTAAAAGATTTGCTCCACATTTACACCAAATATCCGGCCATGTACGAAGCAGATACCCGGTTTGATAACTTTGAGTGGATTAATGCGGACGATAATTTCAGAAGCATTTTCAGTTTTGTGAGAAAGAGCCGCAGCGGTAAAAATAACCTGCTGTTTGTATGCAACTTTACACCGGTAGCGCGGGAAGATTACCGTGTAGGAGTGCCGCTGAAAAAGCAGTATAAGCTGATTTTTAACAGCGATGATAAGAAATACGGCGGAGAGGGCGAAAAGCGTCCGCTGGTGTACAAAGCGGAAAAGGAGGAATGCGATAACCGTCCGTTCTCCTTTGCATATCCCCTGCCGGCATTCGGCGTAGCAGTTTTTGTATATTAAATCTGTATTTAATAATAAAGCAAAAGTCCCCGGAGGGTTTGGGCCTTCCGGGGGCTTTTGTTTTATCTTACAGGAAAGACTTTGTCATGGTAAAGCGTGAAAGTGTCTTCCTGTAAGATAAAGCCCTTCGGGTGGGATGCGCAGCTCGTGGAGAGGAAGTCTATTGCTGCGCAATCCGCTCGCACGCGGAGAATCCTGCAAAGCAGGATTCTTTCTTGGAAGACAAGTAATTAGATAAATATCAAAATGGATATTAACATCTTCCTGAGCAGGTGGTATAGTGTCCATATCTGATTAGATAAATATAAAATTAAAACAGGGAGGCAGGAAAACAATGAACGAATATCTGAAATATCTGGATGATTCTGTGGAAAAACTCCGTCGGGAAGAAGGGGAGCTGGCAGCTACTCACCGGAAGGACGAGGCCAATCTGATGAAAATCAGAATTAATATCTATGGTATCTGCAAAACAGTTTTTGAAGTCATAAGCAGGCAGGAATCGGGAGAGCAGTTAAGGGAAAAATATCTGGCAAAGCTGGAAGAGACCCTGACGAACTGGAAGATTTCAAAAGAGAAAGCAAAACAGCATGAGGATGTGGAGAAGATTGTGACAGAAACGATTAAACTGGAAACTATAGAAGAAATTAAAGAAAAATTTAATAAATTATGGAGGGCGGGACAATGATGGAAACCGATGCGGTAAAACTGTTTAAATGCCTGGCGGACAAGTCCCGGCTGCAGATTCTGAAATCCCTGATACAGGAAGACATGTACGTGGAGCGTCTGGCAGAGCGTCTCGGCCTTACCCCTGCGACGATTTCCTTTCATCTGAAAAAGCTGGAGGATGTGAAAGCAGTAACTTCTTACAAAGAGCAGTATTATACCATGTATTCCATCCGTCAGGAAGTGTTCATGGCCAATATTCTGGATATCATCAAAGAAGAATCGGACGAGATACAGGAACAGAAACAACGGGAGGAGGCTTACCGCAGGAAAGTAATTTCCGCATTTTTTGAATATGGCAGGCTGAAATCCATTCCTGCTCAGCGGAAAAAAGAACGGATTTGTCTGGAAGAAATTGCCGGGCAGTTTGAGCCCGGCAGAATATATGAAGAAAAGGAAATCAATGAGCTGATTGCCCGGTTCCACGAGGATTTCTGTACCATCCGCAGAGATATGATTTCCGAGGGAATTATGGCGCGGAAGGGAAATACCTACTGGAAAAAATGAGGCTGCTGTCCCTCAATTGCTGCCTGGAGGTGTTTCAGGTAAATATCCTGAATAGCCTTATATTCTCCCAGTCCCCGCAGATGGCATTCCACCTCGTATCCTGCGGCTTCAAACAGGGACTTCCAGGAATCCGGCTCTGAACCGGCCATATCCCGGTTGGCATGGTCTCCTGCCACCAGCATAAAAGGCGCAAGATGGACTTTTTTTGCATTGGTGCGGGCTACCTGCCGGATTAAAGTATCAAGATCGGGATAAGACTCCACTGTTCCCATAAAAAAGTTGCGGTGCCCCATATCTTTCATCATGTAATCCAGGGCGGCGTACACGGAGTTGGCGTAATGGGTGGTGCCGTGTCCCATAAATACCAGCGCTTCTTCCTCCGGCAGCCAGGAAAATTCCCGGAACAGTGCCTGAAGGACGTGCTGCTGGTCCTGGGTGCTGCTGAGCAGAGGAGCGCCGAACCGGACGTCCAGCTCGGAAGAAGTATGCTGCCGGACCAGTTCCGTCATAAGCTCATTTTCCAGTCCGTTGATGAAATGGGTGGGCTGTACAATCAGTGTCCGAATGTTGTCTTCCTGCAGTCCGGCCATGGCTTCCTCAATGGTGGGAATGATGAGATTATCCCGCTCTCTCAGGATTTTAAGAATCATTTTGCTGGTCCATGCCTGATAAATCTTATAGTCCGGAAAGGTTTCTGCAGTTCTTTCCAGTATTTTATCAATTGTTTTCCTTCTGCTGTCCGCATAGCTGGTGCCGAAACTGACCAGAAGAATAGCACTGGTGTCTTTCATAATTTCCTCCGTTCTGTGAATTGTCATTAAATTAACAGCCTGATAGCAGCCGCCTTGCCCATAACCACGGTATGGGTCGTGTACTCATGTATGCCGGCACGGTTTACACCGGACAGGCCGGGGCCGAACTGTTATCATAAGTATAGCAAAGTAGAAAAATATCGTCAAATGTGTTATTGTGGAAGAAACAGACAATCCGGTGTAGCACAACCGGAAACGGGGCATATAGTATAGAGACAGAAAAAATGGGAGTAAAGCAGTGGATTATAGACAGGAAATGTTTTACCGGATGCCGGACAGGAATATGCCCAAAATGCCTTTTTACATGGCATATCCCATGCAGAATGTATATCTGGAAGAACTGGAATATGAAAAAGATATGCAGAAATTAAAAGACATGTATCCCAAAGAAGTAAAATCCATCCAGGCGCTGGTAGAAGAAGAATGCGACAAGATGGAATATGAAGGCAGCCTGATGTTCGACGAATATCCGGATAAACTCATGCTCCGGCAGATTGTGAACCGGATTTATGACGGGGCCACAGGCGGCCAGATGAATATCCAGAGCTTTGAGGCAGGTCCTTACGAGGCAGAACAGTACGAAACAGACGATATGCAGGCCGAGGAACTTCCGTTAGAAGGCCGCATGGTGGAACAGAGAAGGCCTCCGGGGCCGCCGCCAGGACCGGGCTGGGGACCGCCGCCACCGCCTCCGGGGCCGGGCTGGGGACCGCCGCCACCGCCTCCGGGCAGGCCGCCTCAGGGGAATAATGGTCTGCAGAATCTGATAGAGGTATTGCTGTTTAACGAGATGTATCAGAGAAGATGCCGCCATAAACGCTGCCGCCGCTGGTGGTAGACGTGCACAGAGCTGCATGTATCTGAAAGGAGACTCCCTGCGGGACTGTGTAAGTTTTGCGGGGAGTTCTTTTTAAAAAGGATTGACCTTTCAGGAGTAATGTGTATAATGTTTGATAAATACAGAGCCGGAAGAGATGGTTACTGAAATTGAGAAAGGCCCATTATGATTGAATTGCACCAGTTACTGGAAAAATATTTTAACGAACAGCTTGTTCACGCGGTTATCAGCGGCCCCCGCCGCCGGGAAAGCGCCGCCAGAATCGTTTTCCGTCCGGTTCTGATAAAAAACAGCCTGGTATTCCAGGCCAGCGAATATCGGGAGCAGAAAGTCTTCCACAGGAATTATTCCATGGAGGAAGCAGCCGCAGAGATTGAGAAACAAATCACAGAATACCGCCAGCTTGCTCTGACTTCTCAGCAGGGACAGGCTACTGTGCTGGTGAGTAAAAAGGGAAAAATTACCATAAAGGAAAAAGCCTGTCCTGCCGGCAGAATGCCCGGAGAACAGCAGGGCGGCTGTCTGGACTGTATACCGGGACATAAACAGACGGATTTGTCCCATAACAGGAAGAAGAATTATATTCTGGATTCGGAGCGGAAAGTGGATTTCCTGGTGGATTTGGGCGTGCAGACAAAAGAAGGAAAGATTATTAAATCCAGATATGATAAATTTCGCCAGATTAACCGTTTTCTGGAGTTTATTGAAGATATACTGCCCCAGCTTCCCCAGGACCGGGAAGTGACCATCCTGGATTTTGGCTGCGGCAAATCCTATCTGACCTTTGCCATGTACCATTATTTGAAAGAATTAAAAGGATATCAGGTGCATATTATCGGACTGGATTTGAAACGGGATGTTATCGAGACATGCAGCAGCCTGGCGGAAAAATACGGATACGACGGACTGGAATTTCAGGTGGGGGATATTGCCGGTTATGAAGGAGTAACCCAGGTGGACATGGTAGTTACTCTCCATGCCTGCGACACAGCCACCGATTATGCGCTGGACCGGGCCATTCGCTGGGGCGCCAGGGTAATTCTGTCCGTACCCTGCTGCCAGCACGAGCTGAACCGCCAGATACGGAATGATTTACTGGCCCCGGTGCTGGGCTACGGCCTGATCAGAGAGCGGATGGCAGCATTGATTACCGACGCCCTCAGAGGGCAGATTCTGGAGAGCAGGGGCTATCAGGTGCAGATTCTGGAATTTATTGATATGGAGCATACGCCCAAAAATATCCTGATTCGCGCGGTGAAAAAAGGAAAGGCAAAAGACAGCAGGGGATACCGGGAAGTAATGGAATTTCTGCACGCAGAGCCCACACTGGCTGTACTGCAGGATGGAAAGGGAGACAAACAGAATGCGTAAAGGCTTGATAAAGACAGTTGTATTAATATTGGTTTTTTGTGTAACCGTCGGAATTACAGGGCTGTTCAGCCATCAGGACAGTATGGATATGACATCGGAAATGGCCCCGGCCACCCTGCCTGTGGTGTATTTACAGCGGGAAGATACCAGAATCAATGAGCTGTACGGATACACATCCGAAAGGGACGGAACAGGAATGCGCGATACCATCACTCCTCTGGGTAAGGAACTGTCCCTGCCTGTGGTGATAAAAACATGCCAGAATCAGATTGACGAAGTGGCCTATGAAGTGCGTACCATGAATATGGAGCGGCTGATTGAAAATGGAAATCTGGCTGATTTTTCGGAAAAAAACGGTGAAATACATCTGTCTCTGCAGTTCCAGAATATTCTGGAAGAAGATACGGAGTATATGCTGGTGCTCTCTGTAAAATACCAGGAAAAGCAGGTGTATTACTACACCAGAATTGCCAGAGAAAGCGACTGTTATATCGGGGAATCCCTGGAGTTTGTAAAAGATTTCCATGACCAGACCTTTGATAAGGAGTATGCGGACAACCTTGCCACTTACCTGGAGCCGGACAGTATGGGGGACAATACCACTTTGCAGAAAGTGACCATCCACTCCAGCCTGCGGCAGGTAAGCTGGGCGGATTTTGAGGGAGAGCGCCTGGAACAGCCGGTACCTTCCGTTAAAGAAATGGGCAGCTCCTACAATACCATTATCCTTCCCTATGTGCTGACAGCCGCAGGAGAGAACGGGGAAGTGGAATATTATAACGTGGAAGAATATTACAGGGTCCGCTATGACCAGCAGGCAGGCCGCATGTATCTGCTCAATTTTGAGCGTACCATGAATCAGATTTTCCGGGGAGAAAACGGAAGGGTGGAGCGGAATAAAATGCTTCTGGGGATTCGGTCTTCCGATGTGGAGCATATGACAAATGAAAAAGGGAATATCATTGCCTTTGTTCAGGAGGGAGAACTGTGGAGTTACAACAGCGACAGAAACAGCCTTTCCCAGGTGTACAGCTTCCGCAGCCCGGAAGGAATTTCCGACCGGGAGAACCATTCCGCACATCAGATTCAGATTATGAAAATTGATGAGACGGGAAGCATGGATTTTGTAGTGTACGGATATATGAACCGGGGGCTCCATGAGGGGCAGACGGGAATCTGCGTATTTCACTATGACAGCGTGGGAAATACCATCGAAGAAGAACTGTTTATTCCCTATTACAAATCTCCGGAGATGCTGAAAGCGGAATGGGGAAATCTTTTCTATGTAAGCGACGGCAATATTTTCTATCTGCTGGCCGATGACGTGCTGTACCGCATTGACCTTGCGGCCAGAGACGCCAGACAGGTGATGGAAGGGCTGAAAACGGGAAGTTATGCGGTGTCCGAGGACGGACGCTATATTGCCTGGCAGGAAAAAGGGGAACAGAACCAGGCCCATACATTGAAAATTATGGATTTGGAAGGGGAGGAAAGCCGTACCATTGAGGGGGATGAAGGAGAATATCTGAAACCTGTGGGATTCGTGGAAAGCGATTTTGTGTACGGAGCCGCCAGAAAAGAAGATATTGTCACAGATGCCGCCGGGAATACCAGAATTCCCATGTACCGGATTGTGATTGTGGATAAAAAATCTCAGGTGATTAAAGATTACCAGAAAAGCGGATATTATGTGTCAAAAGCATATGTGGAACAGGAAACCATTTTCCTGGACAGGGAAATCCGCACGGAAACAGGCTATGAGAGTGTGGAGCAGGATACGATAAAGAATCAGCAGCTGGAATCTTCCAGGAAAATTATTCTGGAAACCACCCAGACTGAGAAAAAGCAGTGCCAGGTACGGATTGTTCTTGGAGCGTCTTCGGAGAAAACGGCAAGACAGCCTCAGGTGGTGGTGCCGAAGGAAGTGGTGCTGAAAGAAAAAAGAGTTGTAAAGCTGGATTCAGGCAGTGAGCAGGAAACCTATTACGTATACAGCGGCGGGAAAATCCTTCTCTCCACGCCTTCCCTGAAGGAAGCCATTATTTCTGCCGACCAGTCCATGGGCGTGGTAATCGGCCAGGAACAGAAGTATATCTGGCAGAGGGGCCGGAAAAGCGTCCAGCCTGCCATCGGACCGGGTACGGTGGATCTGGCAGGAGTAAGCGACAATCCGGCTTCCCGCTGCCTGACGTATCTGCTGAGAACGGAAGAAATTAATATCGACGTGGATGACCTGGTTGCTCAGGGAGAGACGCCCAGACAGATACTGGAGGAAGCATTAAACGGTAGAAAGGTGATTGATCTGACAGGATGCGGGGTAGAACAGGTATTGTATTATGTAAACCTGAATACTCCCGTATTCGCCATGGTAGAACAGGGAGCGGTGCTGATTGTGGGCTATGACGAACATAACACGCTTCTGTATTATCCGGATTTGAATGTGGTGCGTAAAATGGGAAGACAGGACAGCAACACCATGTTTGAAGAAGCCGGGAACGTGTTTTTGGGTTATATAGAATAAGAGACGCGTTTTTTTGTAGCAATATTATGCTAATTTTGAACAGATTATTTAAATTTTCCTTAAAATATGCTATAATCATACAGAAATATGCAAAAATTTTTTAAGGAAGGTGAGATTGTGGAAGAACGTGTAAGAAAAAAGTATCCATATGCGAAGAAGGAAGATCAGATTAAACGGGCAAATCATTTCCTGACCTTTGGTAATATGATTTTTTATTTCTTTATTCTGTGCCTTGTCTGGATTTCCTGTGCGCAGGGGGAACGGACCACGGGGTTTGCCGGAACCATTACCGTGATTGTGATGGCGGTTACAGGGGTTTCTCTGTTCTGGAATAAACGGGATCCTGACGGCGTCAATGTCCGTTATCTTACGTTTGTGGGACTCTTTATTGTGGCGTTTTTTATGTCCCTGGCATTTGATGATTCTTTTGTCCGGTTTATGGCTGCGATTCCATATATCGCCTGTATCCTGTTTTTTAACCGGAAATTTTCGGCTATATCCTGTATTGCATGTTTTATGCTGAATGTGGGAATTACGGTCTATAAAATTCTGATTGCGCATACTTATGAGGGAAAGGCAGCCCAGGAGCAGGTCTGGGCTACGGTTGCCATAGCGGTTATGCTGTTCCTGATTTATTATACGGCCCAGCTTGCGGAGAAATTTAACCATGACACCAGGCACAGCCTGACGCGGGAGCAGGAAAGCCAGAAAAAGGTAATGGAAAATGTACTGGAAGTGGCGGAAGAAGTGCGGAAAGGTACTGAAGAAGTGGTGCAGATTGTAAATGAACTGAACGCTTCCACAGAAATTGTAAACGGTGCCATGAAGGATATTTCCGACAGTAATCAGAGCACAGCGGAGAATATTCAGACCCAGACCATCCAGACCCGGAATATTCAGGATTCCATCGGAACCACGCTGGAGCATTCAGAAAATATGGTGCAGGTGGCAAAACAGTCAGAAGCATTAAACAGCCAGAGTCTGGAGATTATGCATCATCTGAAGCAGCAGTCTGATGTGATTGCAGGCACCAACGGCGAAGTGGCGGCGTCCATGCAGAAACTGCAGGAGCGCACCGAAGCGGTAAAAACCATTACGGATACTATTTTTGAAATTTCCAGCCAGACCAATCTGCTGGCTCTGAATGCGTCTATTGAAAGTGCCAGGGCGGGGGAAGCCGGCAGAGGATTTGCAGTGGTGGCAGATGAAATCCGCCAGCTTGCGGAGCGGACCAAAGAAGAAACGGAAAGCATAGCGTCTATCCTCAATGAGCTGTCAGAAGACGCCCAGGCCGCGGCAGGGGCAGTGTCCAGGTCTGTGGATGCAGCGCAGTACCAGGAGAAGATGATTGAACAGGCTTCCGAAAGTTTTGATAAAATGAATGGAAATGTAAATATTCTGACTGAGGATATTGCTCAGATAGACCAGATGCTGGGCAGTCTGTCAGAGGCAAATAACCAGATAGTGGAGAATATCATGCACCTTTCCGCCACCACGCAGGAAGTGACAGCTTCCTCCGTACAGGCGGCAGATTTGAGCGTGCAGAACCTGGACAATGCGGAACATGCCAAATCTCTGTTAGGCAGTGTATTGGAGGTATCCCACCAGCTGGATCAGTATATCAGTTAAAAGGAGGAAAATTATGGATAAGGATGATATCAGAGCACAGTTAATTCGACAGTTTCCGGCGGAAGTGGTGGAGCAGAGAGGCTCCATGGACCAAATGTATTATTCCTGTCCTACCTGTGGCAGAATGGTATCTCTGGGTATGGACAAATGCGGAGGCTGCAGCCAGATTTTAAGCTGGAAAAACATCAATCAGAAGGAATCCCCCCACGGGAAGAAAAAAGCAGTGCTGGAATTCGAGGTTTCGGAAGAATTTACCGTAGGAGACTGCAGGAAATGTCCTATTTCCTACATAGACACCAACGGTTCCCAGAGTGCTTATGAATGTCCTCTGAAAATGCGGGGTTCCTGCGGAATTGTAATATCTTAGACAGGAGGGGGAATCATTCGTATGCAGAACAAAACATCTACGCTGCTGACAGAAGGGAGTATCTGGAAAAAGATTATCGCTTTTGCCATACCGATTTTTCTGGGCAACCTGTTTCAGCAGCTTTATAATACGGCAGATTCCCTGATTGTAGGAAATTTTATAGGCAGCGATGCCCTTGCGGCAGTCAGTTCCTCCGGGAACCTGATTTTTCTGATGGTAGGTTTTTTCAGCGGGATTGCCATGGGAGCAGGTGTGGTCATTGCCCGTTATTACGGAGCCAGGAGGGCAGAGGAAGTATCTGCGGCAGTCCATACGCTGGTGGCCTTTGGTCTGGCGGCGGGCGTGTTTCTGACGGTTGCAGGAGTTTTGATTACGCCTCAGATTCTGACGTGGATGGGGACGCCGGAAACGGTGTTCCCCAATTCCGTTTTGTATTTCAGAATTTATTTTGCAGGGTCTTTAGGGTTTGTCATGTACAATGTTTTTGTGGGAATTCTGCAGTCTGTGGGAGACAGCAGACATCCGCTGATTTATCTGATTATTTCTTCTGTTACCAATATTGTGCTGGATCTTCTGTTTATTGCGGTGCTGGACATGGGAGTGGGAGCTGCGGGAGCCGCTACCATTATTTCACAGTTTTTCAGTGCTTTTCTGTGCCTGGTACGGCTGATGAGGACAAAGGAAGAATACCGGATTGAACTGAGTAAAATCAGGTTTGACGGAAGGATGATGCGCCAGATTATTTCCAACGGACTTCCGGCAGGAGTACAGAATTCCATTATCGCGCTGGCCAATGTGGTGGTTCAGTCCAATATCAATGTTTTTGGCATGACTGCTGTGGCAGGCTGCGGCGCATATTCCAAGATTGAGGGCTTTGGCTTTCTGCCCATCACCTGTTTTGCCCTTTCGCTGACTACCTTTATCAGCCAGAATCTGGGAGCCAGAGAGTATGAGCGTGCCAGAAAGGGAGCCAGATTCGGGATTTTCTGCTCCATCATTACCGCGGAAATCGTGGGAATCTGTATTTATATTTTTATTCCCACACTGATTCAGGCTTTTGACAGCAATCCGGCAGTCATCCGGTTTGGCACCACTCAGGCCAGAACCGTAACGCTTTTTTATTTTCTGCTGGCATTTTCCCATTGCCTGGCGGGGATTTTCCGGGGCGCAGGGAAATCCATAGTGCCCATGGTGGTTATGCTGCTGTGCTGGTGTGTGGTTCGGATTACCTATATTACCGTTGCGGTGAAGCTGGTTCCGGTGATTCGTACGGTGTTCTGGGCCTATCCTCTGACCTGGAGCCTGAGCTCCGTTATATTTTTGATTTACTTTCTGAAAGCCGACTGGATTCATGGATTTGAGCGTCAGGAGCAGGCAAATGCCTGACAGTATTTCAGAGCGGAATCTGAACCGGTATTTCAGGCAGCCAGGCAAATTTAATGGACAGTTCCTGCATAAAATTTCCATGTCTGCACATACTACCTGCGTAAATGTCCACCGGAAAATGGATGGAAAGAAAGGCAGGAGACAGTTATGGCAACAGATTTTAAGCAGAGTGAAACCATGAAAAATTTAATGCGCGCATTTGCCGGAGAAAGCCAGGCCAGAAACCGCTATACTTTTGCAGGCGGACAGGCACATCAGCAGGGGCTGTATGTGATTGAAAAAATATTCCGGTTTACTGCAGACCAGGAAAAGGAACATGCGGAAGTTTTCTACAATCAGTTGAAGGAACTGGCGGGAGAGACCATTGAAATTGACGGTACCTATCCCGTGGATTTAAGCCCTAATATGACGGAACTGCTGAAAATGGCCCAGCATAACGAGTATGAAGAACATGACGACGTGTATCAGCATTTTGGGGACAAAGCGCAGGAAGAAGGCTTTGGCAAAGCTGCTGCAAAATTCCACAAAATTGCGGAGATTGAGAAAATTCACGGAGACCGTTTCGGAGAATTTGCCAGATTGCTGGAGGCAAACCAGTTGTTTGTGTCCAAAGTGGAGACAAAATGGATGTGCCTGAACTGCGGCTATGTGTATGAAGGAACAGAAGCACCCATGACCTGTCCGGTATGCGACCATGAACAGGGCTGGTTTGTGCGGCTGGAGCTGGCTCCTTACTGCGGACCGCAGGGAAATTAAAATTTTTGAATCGAGGACTGCCGGGAGAAGGAATTTTTCAGGAATTCTTCTTCCGGCAGTTTTTATTGGATATCCGTTTCATTTTGTCCACATTCTGTTCACAGATCAATCCTTTGCATGTCTGGTTACCGGCTGACCAGGAAGTACGCTTAACACCTCCAGGAACGATTTGCTGTTTTCAATTCTTCAAAAAAATTACAATTTTCATGATTTTTTCAAAATCTTGTGTTAAAATAGCGTTGTTGTAATAGGAAATCTTTGCGGAACAGGCAGAAAAATGGAGGAAAGTATGAAAAAAAGACGTTATCTGGCAGCGTTGCTGCTGTTATTGGGAATGGCAGTGTTTACCGGCTGCGGAAACAGCAAAAAGAATCAGGAAGACAGCGCTTCCAGGAAGACAGAAGATGAAAAAACAGAAGAATCAGACGACGCCGGAGAGACAGCCGGGGAAGATGTGCTGGATTTTAAAGCGGAAGATTATGTGAAACTGGGAGAGTATAAAGGGCTGAACGTGAAGTATCCCATACCGGAGGTGTCCGGGGATGATGTGGAATTTTCCATTCAGCAGCTGGTGGAAGAAAATACGGAGTATAAGGAAATCAAAGATCGGGCGGCTCAGGAAGGGGACAGCGTCAATATTGATTTTACCGGAGTGATAGACGGAGAAGCATTTGACGGCGGAACCGGAGAGGATTTTGATCTGGTCATAGGCTCCGGAGAATTCCTGGAAGAGTTTGAAAAAAATCTGGTTGATAAAAATGCCGGAGAAGCATTTACATTTCCGGTAACCTTTCCGGAGGATTACAATGAAATGGATACGGAGCTGAACGGGAAGACTGCGGAATTTACGGTGACCATCAATACAATCAGCGAAGTCATTGTTCCGGAATACAATGATGAGTTTGTGAAAAAAGTCTCAGATTATAATACCACAGCGGAATATGAGGAATACTTAAATGCAGATTTAATGATTTCTGCTCAGGAGGAATCTGATTCGGCGGCAGGTGAGGACGCCCTTGTACTGGCTGTGGAAAATGCAAAAGTGGAAGGCTATCCTCAGGCGCTGTATGATTTCTTTTATAATGAGACCGTGGAGGGCTACCAGTTTTATGCATCTCTGATGGGCATGGAATATGATGAATTTCTGGATGAAATGGGAGAAGGTGCAGTAGAAGAAGCAACCGAAGCCCAGACAAATGAGCATCTTGTGGTTCAGGCCATTGCGGACCAGGAAGGACTTGCAGTGACAGAAGACAGCTATCAGGAAGAAGCAAAAGCCCTGGCGGAAGAATATGAATATGAATCTGTGGAAGAATTTGAAGCAGATTATGGAAAAGCCGGCATTATCACGCAGATTGTGCGGGAAAAAGTGGTAAATTTCCTCTGTGAAAATGCAAACCTGGAAGAAGTTTCCCAGGAAGAATATTATCAGGAAGAGGAAGAAATGATGGACGAGGATACAGAAGACACTGAGGCGGATGAGGAAACACCGGAAGCCGAAACAGACGGAGAGACATCGGAAGCTGAAACAGACGGGGAATAGGATTTTTGCAGGATACAGGAGCAGAGGTATGAGGTTATGGAACAACATAAGGTAAAGCTGGCGTTATTTGAATATACAATGATTACAGTCGCAGCAATTTTGCTGGTAGTGGGAGTGCATTTTTTTAAATTCCCCAATAATTTTTCTTTTGGCGGAGTCACCGGTATGGCGGTTATTTTCAGCGCAGTGACGCCCCTCAGTGCAGGCACCATAAATTTTGTCATCAATATGGCGCTGCTGGTGGTGGGCTTCGTCGTGCTGGGACGTGAATTCGGCATCAGGACCGTTTATGTGAGCATTCTGATTTCTCTGGGACTGAGCGGGCTGGAGAAATATTTTCCCATGGCACGCCCCATGACGAATGAGCCGGTACTGGAACTGATATTTGCCATTATCCTTCCGGCGTTAAGCTCCGCTATTTTATTTAATATCGGGGCCAGCGGCGGCGGTACGGACATTATAGCCATGGTGCTGAAAAAGCACAGTACCGTCAACATCGGGACAGCTCTGTTCCTGGTGGATTTGATGATTACCGTGGCAGCCTGCTTTATATTTGACGCCCAGACCGGCCTGTTTTCTTTCTGCGGACTGATGGCAAAATCCCTGGTAATTGATACCACCATTGAGAATATCAATCTGTGCAAGTATTTTACCATTGTCTGCGACGACCCGGAACCTATCTGCGATTTTATTCATGAAGAGCTTGTGCGGAGCGCCACGATTTTTCAGGCAGAGGGGACGTATACCCATAACAGAAAATATGTGATTCTGACAGTTATGAAAAGGGGTCAGGCAGTTCAGCTCAGAAATTACATTAAATGGAATCAGCCGGACGCATTTATGATGATTACCAACAGCAGTGAGATTATCGGGAAAGGCTTCCGGGGGTTGAACTGAGCCGGAGCGGAATCAGGAAAAGCATATATACAGGAGGAAAAGTATGAAATTGTTGGACTATCTGGGAACAGCACTGAGCATTTCTGCCATTATGGCCATTATTTCCTATATCATGAGTTATCGGAATAAAGGAAATGAGGGAAAGCAGAAGAATTACTGGAGAATCTGCTGTTTGTTCGGCGGGATTACCATTGCAGTGGGAATTGCGGCATTGGTTGTAATGCTGCTGGACTAAGCAGCGTATAAGAAAAAATGCCGGGTGAAGGAAGAAAATGGAGCAGTGAATCAAAGCCGGAAAGACGTAAAAACAGCGGAATTTCCGGCTTTTTATATGGGAATAGTACAGGCAGATTTTGCCTAAACTGCTTCCCATATCAACTCTCTTTCCTTAAAAATATTTCTTATGTGTTTTTTGTTACATTATTATTCCTTTGAAATAGTTCTGTCATTTGGTCAATGGAAAGCCAGATTGTCTTCCGGCTAAAAATTACTTTTATTTTTCTAATCCTGCCTTCTGCCGTATATAATGATATCTGGTTGTGGCACGTTCCGTTCTAAAATTTACGGGAGAAGCAGTCTACGATTATTGCAAACCTCCGATTGGCTGGAGAATCAAATTCAAAATGAAGTCTATCAGTATTAAGATGTATGGTAAATTAATTCAGCAGCCTGCGTATTGAGATGACAATTAACGACCCAAAGGAATTTAAAGTCTGCAAAAAGGTCTGTCATCATGACGGAACCACTTCAAAGCGTTGGGTTCCAATGAGAAAATCCATTACTAATCTCTACAGGCATGGGGAGAAGGTGGAGGCTTACTTAAGGCGAGAGGGGACAGGTCGCTTCCAGGGTTTGACGTGTATCCATCCGAATCCGCGGGTGGGCTGGGAGTTCTCTGTCTGAGGGACAGTTTGCCAGGCTAAAAACTGTTTTTATCGCATTTGCTCAATTTACAATTTGGTAAATTGATGATAGGATTAATTTCCTTTACAGAAAAATAAGAATGGAATATAATTATAGCTAAAATACCAGGTAAAGGTGAAAAGTATGAATATTTCAGAAAAAATCGACGACTTATTAAAATACTGTTCTGTATATCAAGGACATGTGAATATGATGGATGAACGCAGAGCAGATGGGGGATTTCAAGTTACGTTGCCAGAAGAAGAGGATATTCTTTTGCATCTTGATAAATTGCAATTTATTTTGCTGACAGGAGAAGCCGGAGATGGAAAATCCCGGCTAATCCGGGCACTGCGAAAAAAATTGGATGAATACGGATTTTGCGAGCCGTATATGGATTTTTCAGCTGAGCCAGAGACGGAAAAAGAGAGAATATTGAAAAGAATTGCTGATATTATTGATGGCAAAACGAAAGAGCGAATTATTATTGCAGCCAATGTGGGTATATTTACAAAATGTGTGATTAAGTATCAACGATCTTTGATGGAAAAACTTACCCAGAAGAATGAGAGAGTGAAAATTATAAACTTTGAGAAAAGAAATCTTGCACGGGATAAAGAGATATTTCAAAAAATTGTGCAGGATTTTTTATCTTATGACGGAAAACCATGCGAAGACAGGGAATGTGTGTGTTGTGGAAAGTGTGCGTTTCAGGAAAATCTAACTTATCTGTTGTCAGAAAGAGGAATGGAAAGTGTGCGAATTATATGTGACGCAATCTGTTTGATAGGAGAGCATGTAACATTCCGGGAATTGTTGTCGTTGTTGGCTTATATGGTGACATTTGGTGATAGCTGCAGAGAACGCGGAGAAAGGGAAAAGCCAGAAGATTTTTTTGTAGATGCTGTTTTTAATCAAGGAGAACATTTGGATAAAGTGCTTTTAAATATAAGCCGTATGGATCCTGCGTTTAAAAACTCAAAAGACGATGGCTTAAAATATAATTCAGTGGAAGAATGCCGAAGGGAAAAGAGAAAACGATTTTTTTATGGCAAAGAGAATCCTTATGAACTGCTTGCAGTAGATTATTTGACGGAATTTCAAAATGTTATTTCTTTTTTTCAGGGAACGCCGTTCATTGATTCGGCAGAGATCCAAAGCAAGGAGCTTTATTACTTAAAGCGCGGCCTTGGAAGATTGACAAGGCGTGGGCAGAGCGACATTGCCATGAAAGTGGCGGATACGCCGGTGATGTTTGGAGATGATATCCAGACAGAATTTGAACTTGGCAATATAGACATGATTTGGCACAGGTATGGCCTGGATTTTGGAAATTTAGATATGGAAACACATAAGCCGGAGAAACAAAATCGTTTTTCCATCAGTTATGTATTTCAGGAAGATGAAAAAATTGACGCGATTACGCTTGTGGTAGATTACAAATTGTTCCGTTATTTAATGATGGCAGACGGTTACTATTATTTGAGCCATAATAGCAAGTCATTGGAAGAATACCGGATTAATTCATTTTACCAGAAAATTTTGAAGAAAAAAAATGGCGCTTATGAAAGGATGCATGTCAGATTTAACGATCAGGGACAGAAGGAATTGTGCAATTTTTCATTGAGTGTCCAACATTTAAATCATTTTTTGAAAGGACAGAGTACAGTGGTTAAAATAAGAAAAGAGGGTTGACTATGGGCACAGGCGATAAAGTAAATGAGAGGGAACTTGCTTCCTATATAGGTATTTCGGGACCAGAGACGCCAAGATATTTGTTAGTTAACAATTTTCTGTCAGAATTTTTTCTGGAGGATAAGCGGGGAAAGGAACAACAGTATAGATATAAAGATTTTTTTGATAAAAAAATCCTTATATGCGAAGAAGATGATGAGCAAAAGAAGAAACAGCTGGAAGAGTCGTTTAATTATTTTTTTCAGCGGTTTTCCGGAGAAGATATGATTTCGTTTAGTGAAAATAGCCATCATTATTTCCCATTGAAGCCGCAAATGCTGCGCAGCGCCTCATATAATCTGCGGCATCTCCTTTATTGTATGATACCGGGGATTGAGAAAGAGGAAGTTTTCTGCGAAGTGCAAAATTTACTATTTGAGTATCTGTACGGTGGCGCAGACGGGGTGAGTTATCTTATGAGCACTATTTGTGAGAAATATTTTGGCGGAGATGACTGGAAAAGGGAAGAAAAAAGAAATTACGAACTTGATATGCTGAAATCAGGTAATTTCAGGAATGTCCGAAAGAATTTCAGGGAAGATTTATACAAGCTGTTGAAACATAGATTTTTCCGAAATCTGGATTTTTATAAACGATATGATTATCTGGCTACATTGTTGGATTTTTATGTAATCCAATTTGTTATAAATAAGAAAGCGATTACTTCAAATCGGGGATATGTGCTGTGTCAGGGTTCCAGCCATTTATCCAACGGCGAGGCCTACCACCTTGCTTGTGTACAGAATTATTCGGAAATCCGTTTTGTGTTCCAAACAGAGTTGAAAGAATTTTATATTAAATGTTTGAAAGAGGAACAGGTGGACGATCAGGATATTGTGGTTGAGAATTCAGATGATGAAATTTTTGTAATAGGAAAAAATGGAAAAAAAGAAATGATACAATTTGTGAGGCAGGTATTTAATTCCAACTTTAAGCTGGATGCGAAACCATCCCTGTATCCGTCTATTCGGAAAGTGTTTGCGTTAGATGGGGTAAAAGAAAAACCGTATTCGGCAGAAGAATTTGTGATGTGCTATATTGATATGAGCAAGGCCAGAAAAGGTTCTGCTTTGAGTAAAATTTCCTCGGCGCTTAATACATGCGGAAAGGATATTGAATTTGTATTTCCCAAGACCCGTTCCAGACATAAATATTTTGCGTTGTCTCCGTCCCTGTTGGAATTTCTGGTAAGGCTGTATCTTGCAAAGGAAGAGAGTACGTACGCGTATTTGGATAATTTTTTGGATTCTTTGCAGGAAAAATATGGGATTTGTATTCAGAAGAATGATCAGATGGATAAGATGTTAAAAAAAATGCATATGAAAGTTCCGTTTCAGGAATTCAGGCAGAATGAGCAGGCTTTGATTGATAATCTGGATGAAATTAATTGCCTGATTCGGCTTTCAGACAGCGGATATGTGGTTACACTTCCAGAGGAGAAAGGGGAATTTACGCTTTTATGATAGAAGGGAAATTTGTCAGGTATATGCGGGCCTATATTGAATTACTGACAAAAGGTCGGAAGGAATATTTTATTGCTATTGTAGACATTGAAAAAAACCTGGTAGATGGATTTTTAAAACAGGAAGCTGATTACGCGATGGCATGGTTTGAAAGGAAAGAGTATTCACAGGCGGTGGTTTTGCGTAATGACATAAATGTGTCAAGAATTGTGTTGTTTTCCAATGACAGTGTCAGGATGATTGATTCGCTGAAAGATTTTGTGGAATATCCTGCGATACCAGAAGACAGGGACATATTCTGGCATTGTCTGACAGCCGCATTTGGACAGGAACCGGATAATGACTGTAAAAAAGTGCTGGAAACCATTATGGAATCAAGACAGATAGTTTTGGAAGACTTATTTGTATATCTGGATTCCTGTATTGATAAATCTGGAAATTTCAAATTTTCAAAAATAGTTCAAAAGCTGTATAAGTTAGATCTGTGGAGTATAAAGTCTGACAATGCAAAGGATTTAGATAAGTATTTAGCTAAAGCAAAGAAAAAGCAATACTTAAAAAAATTAATACGGAATTCAGATCCCTTACTGGCAGAGACAAAATTGATGGGAGGCATTACAGAAAAAAAAGTAGAATTTCCAGTAGAAATCCGGCAGAATATTATGAAGTGGCTGTCAAAGAATGACTTGAAAAGTGTATTTAAAAATGTTCCATATGATGAAAAGATAGAACAATTGTTCAAAGGAGGCGGGAGAAAACGCAAAGATTTGCCGCAGGAAAAGCAGGAGGATCAATATTATGAAAATTCTTACGAATATGCAATGCAGGAACTTTTGCAGGAACCTATGCAGCAGGTGGAAAAAAACCTTTCAGGGGTAAAGCAAGAGGAAGAAATACTGTCAGCCAGCAGGCAAAAATATTCTTATCCAGAGAAACAGGAAATAGAAACAGAGTTTCAGACAATCAGAGAATTAATGGAATTGCTGAGTCTTACGGAAGAAAAAAGAGTGTTTTTGCGGGAAAAACTTGGAGAATTGCAGCAATTGTTTTTGAAAGCAAAGGAAGAGGGCAGTAAGTATACGCCAGTTTATTTATGGCATTACGCAAAGAGTCAGGAAGAATTGGTCAGATGCTATTTTGCTTTAATGGGAAGATGTGTATCGGATAAAGGAATAGCCCGGATGTGCCTTGGCATGGATTTTCTAAGCCGTTTGCAAAGGATCTTTTGTAAAGAAGAAAATGGTAAAATTTCGATGCCCTTTTATCATCCATTGGCGGGATATTATTTCATTTCATTGCAAAGAAAGTATGAGGAATTCAGAGAATTACTGGCTGTTCAGGCAGGAGAATTCTGGGAACAGACAGTCAGGGCGATGATCCGCAGGGAAGTGATGGAGTTTCCCGTCTGTTATTTGTTGTTACAGGAAGAATTGTATCAGCTTGACTATAGCAGTATTCAAAATATGAATCAGGAGATTATATTCGAGAAAACAAGGGAACATACAGCAGGTTCGTGGATAAATATCCGCCTTTTGAATGAGGATTTGCTGGATTATATGGAGCGTCAAAAATATTTATCTGAAGTATATGTAACAATTGTAGGCATCAATGATATTAGTGAAATTATGTCTATGACAAGAAAGCTGAAGGGATTTGCGGAATCTGAAAAAAGCATGATACATAAAGTGATTCTGAATATCGTCAGTGACAAAGAGGAAGAATTAAAAAAACAATTGCAGGAAAATATGGAAATGGATGTGGAATATCCTCAGGTGCTATTCCGTTTTACGAAAGAAATGTATAGCAATGGGCAGGAATATGATATCGAACATATGATTTGCGATGCGGATCTCCTTTTTTTAGCAGATAGCAGTATTCTGTACCAGAAACCAAAACTGAAGGAATGGCGCAATCAGCCCAACCGTCTGATGCTTGATTTTGAGCAGTTTGAAGTAGGGAAAATGTTTGATGAAAAACAAGTTCAGGTGCTGGAAATTTTATGGGACAGTATGCACTATATGGAATTAAACCAGGATGTAAAACTGGCATTTTGGGATACAAAAGAATTAAACCAGTCTGTATTAAATCAGATACGTCAGAAGATAAGCGCGGATTCACATCGTACAGTCGTGCTTCTTTCTTCGAATCCGCAGTTGATGCAGCATATGTATCATTTGTCAGAATTCCAGATGCACCACAGCATTTTGTCAGGCCAGGAAATGCTATTAGTGAATTTTCATGCGGGTTGTCAGCGTAAGCTGTTAAAAGAAGACGGGAAAGCTTCTGTGGAAGTGTTTTTAAAGCCGTTTTTAGAGAAGGTGTCAGGATTAGATGATATAACATGTATTTTATCTGACAAAGGCGAGACATCAGAAATACCTTATCTGACGATTTCCTGTCATAACAAGAGTATTTGTTTGAAATGCAGGCTTTTTATAAATAACCAGGAAGAGGATGCAGAGCGGGAGAATCATTATAGGAAGCTGATAGAAGATATACTTTTGCTTTTAAATAAAAGCAAGACGTTCAAGAGAAAGTTTCTGATGATGCTATATGAGGAAACGGATAATATTCCAACAGCGCTAATGCTGGATTATATGCAAAGGACAGAAATCGCAAAATATCAGTTGGACTATGAAGAAGCAGAGGGAAAACCACAAAAGCCAAGCCCGGCAGATATTGCGGCAATTATGCAGTTTCAAAAGATGCTGGAATTTATCAGAGAGCGAAACGACATTGATGAATATGCTGTCCGTACATTTTCAGAATCTGATTTGTACAATATAGAGATACTTCGCCAATGCATTTGCGCAGATCAGAGGATACATTTGCTGGATGAGAATACAATAAGAAAAATGCAGAAGTTATATACAAAATTGGAGGAAAATAATGGGTAAAAATACAGATAATAAGATTATTATGGTAAATTCATTTAAAGGGGGAACAGGAAAAACTTCTGTGGCGCTGGCAAATTGTGTGCATAACTGCACACAGAACAAATTCTATAAAAATATTTTTTTTATTGATATTGACAGATTGGGTACAAGCATGTCTTATGCATTATTTCCAGATGAAATAAAACCGAAGTATTTTGACGAATATGAGGAGCGTTATTATGAGAGAGTATGCAATAAGATATTAGAAGACAAAGATAAGGGCACCGTTTTGTATGCGGTTCTTCTTAATCCGGTTGCGAACCGAAGGCAGGATTATGATGTTCGTGGACGTTTCTGGCAGCATTCAGATATCAGTGGTTCTATTTTTTTACAGGATTTGCTTTCTTTTCTGAAAAAGTGTATATCTTGCGAAATTAATAATCTGTTTGTGATAGATTGTTCTCCAGGGTTAACAGATATGGAACGGTTTTTGTTAAATGAATTCTACAATATGCGCCAAAATGGAGAAATATCAGAAATTGAGGAACTTTATGTTACTACATTCGATGCTTCCCAAATACGCAAAACAGTGGAATGCCTGAATGATGCTAAAGATTTTTTAAAAAGAGGGGATAGGAATGTCAGCATTGTATTAAACGACTTACATAATTGGGAATTTATTTCAAAAGATTATGACGACCATAAATTTAATTGGAAAAAAGACGCAGAGAATATTTTAAAAGATTTAAAAGACAAAAAATTTATGAAAATACGCTATAAAGAATTTGTGTCAGATCAGGTAAATGCCAGCATGATTGGATATCAGAAGAAGCTGATTGATAATATTGACGCATTTATATTGCCGCAGGAATATAGGGAAGAATATTATTCCTATAAGTAAAAAGCAGATGGATTGTAGAGAGGATGCGGAATGGAAAGAAAATTAAATGATGAAAAGATGTATGAATTTTTCCAGAGAGAAGCGAAAGATATCTTTGCAGAGTTTTCAGAACAGCCGGATAAAGTGGAAGAGTTTCCGATGTGTCAGATGACGAGAGAGGGAATCTCCAAAATTTATAAAAGCCTTCAAGTAATTTATAATAAAGAAGAGGCAGCCAAAGAGGTATACCTGATTGAAAATGTATATGAAATTCTTACCAGATTTGTAGGGATTAAAGGTATGGAGCATTTACTGGTTAATAATTATGCAGCAATTGAAAATGGTATTTTTCTGGAACATTCTTCGGAAGGAGCGCCCAAAAGAATACGGGAACATTACAAGCATCAGTTCCGCAATGCTTATCTGGGACTTTTGCTTTTGAAAGATTTTCATTTTGACGACTGCATTGCAGACTGCGTTATGGACAAAAACAATGAGTATGCTTATTTTATTCTGCCAGCGATAACAGCAGAGTCCGAGGAAAACAAACGGAAGATGCTGAAAGAAATTATTTACAAAAGTTTTCTGGTTAGTGCGCTATTTCATGATATTGGTTATCCGCTTGCTTATTATTTTCGGATGGCAGATGAAATACATCAGTTCGCGCCATTTTTTAAAATTGCAAACCCTGCTGTCAAGACAGTTTTTGCAGAAATCAAGGCATTACTGAATAATAGTTGGTTGTTTCAGACGGTGGCACATGATGAAATAAGAAAGAAATATGAAAAGAATGATCATGGCTGTCTGTCTGCAATTAGCTTTTTAATGAATTTTTATTTTTCTGGCAGCATATACAGTCTGGATGACAGGAAACAGTGTATTATAGAAATGGCAGCAGTTTCGATATATAAACATACAAATTATTATCATAAAAATGATAGGATGCTTTTCAGCCAAGATCCATTTTCTTATTTTTTGCGGCTGTGTGACGACTTACAGGAATGGCAGAGGTTTTTGGTATGCATAGAAGAAAAGCATAATTTTCTTAGATGTGCTGCATGTGGGAAGATTATTCGGCCGGCAGAGGATGATAACAGTCTTTATCAATGTAGTTGTGGGAAACAGTTTCAAAAAATTACGCAGATGGGAAATAAGAAAATGAGCTATATTGATATATGCAATAGTATGCGATTAAAGGAGGATGGACATAAAATTCATATATATCTTCAATATGATTGTTATAGGCTTTTAGAGCTGTTATTGAGTGATTATGAAGCGGTGATATACCGTGAGAAGGGATTAAAAGATATCGAAAATATGATTCAATTTCAAAGTTATTTGCCAGATATGGAACTGCATTATTTTCTTTCCAATAACCCGGTTGAAATTATAAAAGAGATGCAGGATCAATCTAAAATGAATGCCGCTGATATTGACAAATGGATGGATAGCCAGAAAAATGGAACTAATTTGAAAGAATTCATAAACATATGTGATGATAAGAGAAGAACGAAAGAGTATGGAGAAAAAATAGAGCGGAATACAGTAAAATATGCTTGTGCAGCAAGAGAATTCACAGAACAATATTTAGGAGAGATTTATTCTTTATGGAAGTTTCTGGAGATGTAAGAATAGTAATAGATGACACAATTAATGGGAGAGGAGAGAGCATAAATGGCAGTTTTCACATACAATGACCAGCTAAGAAATTTATTAGCAGATGTGGAATGTGTACTTGCCTTTGACACGGCGGCGGATTTTTTGGGTCTGACAAATGGCGGATGTAGATCGGCAGCACAGATATTTGTCGATAAAAAGCAAGATATAGATGGGGCGGAACAGATTTTGGTGCCATCTCTTGAGACCCTTGTGTGTGAAAAACGAAACGGACTATTATGCACTACTGTAAATCAGACTATCATTGACCTTTTAGAGCAAAATGGAGATGAGCAGATTATCACGGAGAGTTTGGCAAATTATTATGATGCACACAATGAGAGTTTTGATGGACTTGAAATGCCAGCGCATTTGAAAAAGAGATTTGAAAAATATAAGGTATGGGCGCTTGAATATTATGAAGAGTAGGTGATGTGTTTGGATTTAATGGAATTTTTATACAGGGTGATGGAAGAACTGTCAAATGCAGGTGTGCCGATTGTGTTCAAAGGGGCGATGGTTCTTAATCTTGCAATCAGGGATAATAATCCATCAAAGGTTGAAAGAGCGACCAGAGATATAGATGGAGACTGGATTGGTGAATTTCCAACTATGGAGGGAATGGAAATAGCATTGAGAAATGCGGTTAAAGAAGTGGATTCTTCCTTAGATGTCCAGGCCAACAGAACATTCGCTGAAAGAAAATCTGCCGGTTTTAAAATTATCAATGAAATTGGAGAAAAGATCGCAAGTATTGATTTAAGCGTCAGGCAGAACCGATTTAGCAGACCTTACATTTCCTATGTGAATGGAATATCCATTACAGGAGCAAGTTTATCCAAAATGCTGTCTGACAAATTATATGCAATTTCAGGAGAGAGTGTATGTAGAAGAATGAAGGATGAATGAAACCAGATAAGGAGAAAACTCAAAATTTTGTTTAAGACAGTAGACATAACAACGTGGAGTGAATATCTTATCTGGAGAAAATAGAAAATGGCAAATATATTATTTGAGAAACTGGGCGGCAAATATGAGCGGCAAGGAGATTACTTAATACCATGCTTGACTGTACTCGCCGAAGAAGAACAGCCGATAGGCACATGGGGACAGCGGCATCTGGACTATCTGAAGCAGTATCGCAAGGTTACATACACCAATCTTCTCACAAACGGCAAGCTGAATACATACCTTGCCGACATCGATAGGCAGGCACAGGAACGCTTTGAAAGGCTCATAGAGGGCATGAAACAAGCGCAGGGCATAACGGAACGCCTAAAGGAAGAAAATGCCTTAGAATGGGTACAACACTTAAATAACATAAGGGCATGTGCGAGACAGATTGTGAACGAGGAAATTGTTTTTGCATAAGTACAGAAAGGCGGCAGAAAATTGCCGCCTAAAAATTTTCCGAAAAAGTCTTGCTTGTTACGTTGCGTAATGATTTATAATATGTTTCAGGAGGTAAAGGACTATGGCAAAATACAGGGCAATCCCAAATGGATATATGACAGTTGATTGATACCAGATAAGGATAAAAATAGATATGTATGGGCAGGAGCATAGACTTTCTCCTGCCACGCCTATATTTAGGCGGTTTGACGTTTGGTACGTTTTCCGTATTCACGTTCTATTTCCCGCATTTCTTCATCCGTTGGAATATCAACAATCCCGACATAGGAATAGTAGATGTCAATATCCTGTGTCCGTTTCCCGTCTTTTTTCTCGCATTCATGGACTACGATTTTATCCACAAAGGTATTTAAGATTTCGGGCGTTAGCTCGTCAATACGAGTATATTTTTTGGTGACGGCAATTAGCTTGGAAACATTGGTTGCTTCTGTGTCGGCTTCGCTGACTTCGGATTTCAAGGTTTCGATTTTGTGTTTTAGCTGTTCCTGCTCAGCTTCATAACCATCTGACAGCTTGTAAAAGCGTTCGTCATTCAGCTTTCCATTGACATTATCCTCATAGATTTTACGGAACAGGCGGTCAAGCTCTTCCATGCGCTTTTCGTCCTTTTCAATCTGTTTCTGCTTTGCGGATAATTCGTATCGGCGTTCCGCAAGGGTAGTGTCAATCTGCTGTCGGATAAATACCCTTTCAAACTGCTGTAAATAGGACAGGAAATGCTGAAGCTGTTTTAATACCAACTGGTATAGGACATCTTCTCTGACTGCTTCGCATCGTGGTGTGCCGACCAGTGCGGCTATCTGGAAAGCGGCATCATCCCGAAATTCTCCCTCTGCTCGGACGGTGTAAACTGGTTCAAGGGCAAAAGGCAATGGCAGGATAAGAACTATGAGCCGCAGGCAGGCGACCTTATTTTCTTTGATTGGGGGAGCGACGGCTCAATCGACCATGTGGGAATCGTGGAGAGATGCGAGAATGGAACGGTCTACACCGTGGAGGGTAACTCTGGGGATGCCTGCAAACAGCAGAGCTATCCAGTCGGGAGTGGCTCAATATACGGCTACGGAGTGCCAAACTATTAGCAGGGCAGGGCAAAAGGAAACCAGAGGGACTTAATCCTTTGTCTGTTCCTTTGCCTTACATAAGGCAATTACTTTAAAAAAGGTTAGATAAAAAACACCAGAATAGGTTTTTGATTTTTTGAAATATCATAGTTGCTCATAATATAACAAAATGACTATTTGAATAGTTGACACCACATGACTATTGTGATAGTATACTCAAAAAGAACTATTGCAATAGTCATTTTAGGAGGTGCAGAATGAGGATGAAGTTATTTGATTCAGAATTAAAAGTGATGGAAGTATTATGGAAAGAGGGAAACATTACAGCAGGACAGATTTCAAAAATACTGAAAGAGGAAATTGGCTGGAATAGGAATACAACTTACACGGTGATAAAAAAATGTATAGAGAAAGGCGCAATCGAAAGAATTGAACCTAAATTTATCTGCAAGGCAATGATTTCCAAAGAAGACGTACAGGCATATGAAACAGCGGAATTGATTGAAAGGGTATTTGACGGTTCTAAGAAAAAATTTTTTGCCGCTTTGTTGTCTGAAAAAACCTTGACACATGATGAACTGCAGCAATTAAAGAATTTGATAAACCAGATGAAATGAGGTGAAAAGTATGTTGCTTAAAATGAGCATCTCAAGCAGTATATTGATTATCTTGATTGTTATTTTGCGCTTTGTTGCTTTAAACAGGCTGCCGAAAAAATTTTTTGTGCTGTTGTGGAATATTGCAATACTAAGATTGCTGATACCCTTTGACTTACCGATGCATTATGGACTTGCTTCACCTATGACAAAATTAGCGGATAGTGGCATCAGTCACTATAATACTGCCAACAGTCCGCTTATAACAGAAACATTAAAAGAACCAATTACTGATACAACAGTAGCATTATCTTTAAACAACGTCGCATGGATGACGATTGTTTGGGCAGCAGGTATGGCAGTCATGCTTGTGATTTTCGGGGTATTATATTGGAGAGAATATCAAAAAATACGGACAGCATTACCTATTTCAAAAGAAAGCGATGATTATTTCAGGTCAGTGACAACGATTCCTAAACGTGTAAAGTTATTGGTATCGGACAGAATCTCAACACCTTTAACGTATGGAGTTTTGTCACCTAAAATTATATTCCCGAAAATTTTTAAACTTTCGGACAACACGAAAATAAAATATGTCCTTACGCATGAAATGATACATATAAAACGGTTGGATAATCTTTGGAAAATAATTATCCTTATAGTGGTGAGCATACACTGGTTCAATCCTTTCGTTTGGATAATGTATCGGCTTCTCAACCGTGATATTGAATTATCATGTGATGAAAAAGTGGTCGCTCTTTTGGGAGAAACAGCAAAAAAGGAATATGTTACGACGCTTGTAGATTTGGCGGAAAAGCAGTATCATTGGTCGTTTATCTCAAATGGATTTGGAAAGAACGCCATACAAGAAAGGATTGTGGCAATCATGACGTTTAAAAAAGCAACTTGTTTAAGCATAGGCTGCACAGTGGTTTTATTAGCAGGCGCGATTACAGTATTTGCACAAAATGATTTTAAAGTGGCAGGTACTGATGCTGGTACAATGTCTAAAGCCCACATTACGGAAGACAAAAAAAATTATTTGGAAAAAACTGAAATCGAAGATGGTGAGTATTTACATCATGGAATTACAGTTATCAATGGAGCTTATTATTACCAAGGCGTGCGCATCCGCATATTCATGGATTTAAGGGAAAACAAATCTTTTGAAACTTTCAGTTTTGATAAGGAAGGAACCGTTGATATACGGTTAATACGGTCAAAAAATAATTCTATTAAAAAAATTGAGTATCTCACAAAAGAAGAAGCAGATGAAATCCTTAGTGATTTTGAAGATAGCGAGTTGGATGGGCAGACGGAAGAACAGCATACGGGTGTGATAACCAGATTAGCAAAAGAAGAACTTCCGAATAAGGTTATAGATGCCATAAATTCTTGTGATGATGAAAAATGGTATGTGATTAATGACAAGGAATATCAATATGTTTATTTTAATGGTTTGACTGCCAATTATGCTTTCCAACCAGAGATTTATGCTGACAGCCATAGCGGGACTTTACAAATATATGATATGGGTACTTCAACTAAAAATTATGTATTGCTTGAAATTGAACGGAATATTTCACTGAAAATTTTATACAACCATTCGCAAGTTGCATATACAGAAATAGCTTTATGATGGAAGCATGGTATTGAAACTGGTATGCCATAAAGAGCGGATAAAGGAGGATAATTTCAAATGAAAAGAAAAACAATTTTTTCAATAGTTACAATATTTATTTTTATATTCATGGTTTCTATGCCAATAGCTGCATCTGCAAAGGGTACGCCATCTAGTAAGCATGTTTCTGAATATGCCCAATTAGGTATTATAAAGAAAGATGATGCGTTCTTTTATAAAAATAAGCGTATCCGTATTTTTTTTGATGAAAGGGCTGACCGTTCTTTTGAATACAGCTTCGTGGATATTGATGGCACAATTGATATACGTCTGTTGAGAAATAAAGCTGGAAATATTAGCAGGCTGATACGGATACCAAAAAAGAAAGCGAATAAAATATTGAAAGATATGCTTGGTTTTGTTCCAAAACATCCCACTGAGAATACGAAACCTCACAAGAAAAAAGAGTATACTGACATTGAGCGTTGCCAGTTTAAAGATGTCCCTGTCGGAATTAAGAAAGTTATTAAAAAAAGATGCACTAAGAATAAATGGTACATTATCAAATCTTCAAATAGAGATTATGTATATTTTAAAAAAGTGCCAAAAGACTTTGCATTCCAAATTATCGGCAAAAATTTAAATATACATGATATAGGGAAAAAGAAAAAAAATGGTTCTGTACTGCTCTCTATCGGCAGGAATTTTAATTTTACTCTCACTTATAATTCCAAGCCAGTAAAAACCATTATTATAAAAGCTAAATAGAAAGAAACGGCTCAAGCAAATGTGTCTGCGTGGATATTTGGCGATCATCACGAGAGTTAATACCCCGCTGTTCACAGCGGGGTATTGGTTTATTAAAGAAATTCATTTATTTTAGTGCTTGCCAAAATTTATAGATATATTATCTATTTATGTAATGATATTTTTTACATATTTTGTTCTTTCTATAATCATAGGTAGGACAAGCCCACCAAATAAAAAAAACGATGTTCGGGTGGGCTATTTCGTCATACCCTGACCACCCTCCGACTTCGCTTTTTGAAGTTTGGAGGGATTTTTATTGCCTGCAAATAGCAAATTCTATTTACATATATCATATCGGGGATGGGCGGACAGCCTGTTAAAAAACTCCTCGTCAGTACATGGGGGCTTTGTACCCTGCAAGTAGAAGTCATATTTCTACATATTGGAACTAAAATCTCTCTAAACCGTAAAGGTCACGGAACCTTTGCGGT